>Ga0315915_1000074_pt1 | contig 67961 bp, 33 predicted proteins | sample MpolbnodulesMG_FD_207738 | JGI IMG/M metagenome (GOLD analysis project Ga0315915, IMG submission 207738) | Medicago polymorpha root nodule microbial communities from Los Angeles, California, United States - branched nodules | ecosystem: Host-associated > Plants > Roots > Nodule | place: USA... | reverse complement strand
AGACGTAAACTTGTATATCATGGATAATATTTACACTGAAGTTTATCGTCTGATACGACTATAGAACTATCAAAAGCCTCATGAATTAAAATTTGTTTGATTTGATCTCCTGAAGGAAGTGAATTTACTATTACTTCTTTTTGATGTTCTACGCAAAAGAAAGTATTAACCAAGTCTAAATCATTATCACGATTCTTATCAATTTTTTCTTGTTCTTGATTAAAGTGAATTCTACATTATAATCATTCATATTTTGTGGTTTGTTAGACTGCCCAAATTTTTTATTCTCTTATCCTTATTATTACCATGAACATTGTTGCCCTGGGTAGTTATTTTTCTAGAATTATCGTGAGAGAGACTCAAAACACTCTGAACTATCAAAATGGTTGCAAGACAATGGTGCATGAACTCACTTAAGTTGGTCAAGTGATGTTGGCTTGAACCTTTGATGTGTGTTCCTCCTTAAGATCGTAGATTCAATTTTTCCTTATACATAGATTAGTTTACTTTATTCAAAATAGACACTAGTGCATGATCTCTACGGTGGCTGCCACCCCTCCACGTAAAGAATTGCAAACATGTGTTAATTGCATCTTGATTGTACACTTCTACTTCAACCAAACAGTAATAATTAGGTTTAATAGGTCATTTGATCCCATAATTAATTTCAAGTTTATATTTTGGTCCCATGAGTAATAAAACTCATGGTTTTGTCCCTTAATTGTCCCTCCGTCTGTCAAAAAAACCCCTTCCATCAAAACATTAAAGTTCCGTTAATTTTTGTCCACGTGGCAAGTATAAAAGGCAAGTTTTTTTTTTTAGAAACCCATAAATTAGGGTTCTTTCATCATCCACATCACCAAATTAAAAATAAAAATAAAAAATGGATCTACTTCTCTTCTAACCAAATCCAACATCACAATTTCATGATTCAGTCGAATCCCACCCATTTTCAAGACTCCACCCTTCCTCTACCCTTTATCTCTTCTAACCCTGTATTGTGTTGTGTCACTTTCAGCTTCTATTTTAATTGGTGTATAATTGTTTTTTTTCTTCTTCGGATTGGTGCAGAATTGTTGTTGTTTGGATTATGAAAATGCTCTTGAATTGGTGAAGAATTGATTTATTTATTTTGAATGTTGTTGTTGTTTAATTATATGAATTTTGATGATTAGATTATGTGTTGTTGTTGTTGATAGTTGTTGTTTATGAATGTTGAGTTTTTCTCATGAATATTGATGAATGTGAGTTGAAGATGATGAAGATTAGTAAGATAGAAGATAAAGAAAGAAAGAAAAAAAATTAGTTGTTGTTGGTACACCGTAAGTTATAATAGACACGGATAATCCAATGTTCATCTTTTTAAAAAAGAGATCAAACGGTTTAAATTAAAAAAATTAATAAGGTCTATGGTGGGTCACTTTTAAGGTTGGTCCACCATAGAGATTTGGGGTTAAACTTAATAGACACGAAGACAATTAAGGGACCAAAACATGAGTTTTATTACTTATGGGACCAAAATGAAAACTTGAAATTAATTGCGGGACCAAATGACCTATTAAGCCTAATAATTACTACAGTACATTTTACTTCTCGTATTTTTTTTTACAATTTTTATTTTCAAAATGTATTTTTTATACCAAAAATAGGGCTTGTTTAAAATTAGAAGTATCTTACATCACTTTTATATTGGTCTATGATAACTAGATTTTTTTTCCCAATGAGTCGGTTACTACTCTTTTTTTTATCGTAAATTAATAAAACATCGAAGAAAATTTGAAAGTTAAGTAAAAAATAACAAGAATAATTTGAAAATGAGATTTAAAGACTTGTTTATTAACTGAGAATGATATTTGTACAACTATTTATGTTTTTTTTTTTATAAAATATTTTTAAAAATAATTCTAAATTATTCAACATTAAAATCACTTTTTTATATGTAACAAACATGCTCTAGATTGAAGAGTTTAGATTATAGGTTTTAGAGAATGCTAAATAGTGTCACTGGATCATTCTTTAAGCCCATAACAAATATGTTTTCATAAAAAAATTGTGTAGTTATTACATGATCATCGAAAGTAACAGTTTATATTTTCAATATAATGTTTCTATTTATGATTCTATAACGAATGTCTCTTGATAATGGTTAACAAGATGATTTATTATCACTTTCATTTTTTTTTTTGTGGTGACGGGGTTTAAACCTCAGACCTTGCATATATTATACATCTGTCTCTACCAACTAAGTCATGCTCACTAGGACTATTATCACTTTCATTTGAGTTTGAATTAAAACCTTCCAAAATTTAATGATGATAATTATTTTGAAAGAAAACTTTGTCCATATGATTATTGTCAGCAATTGCAATTGCACTAGAGATCTCCGTTTCATACAAAAATATCACTTATTCTGTCCTAAAATATAAGAAAAATAAGTCACCATTAGTTAACATATTTTAAACAAATTTAAATCAAATACATTAATTTCTTTTTGAATAAAAATCAAATATATTAATTTCTATTGACCAATTTTTATTTATATTTTGAAAGGAGATAGAAATTCTATTACTTTCTCCTTAAAAAAAAACTTCTTTTACTTTCATTTCATTTCATTTATTTTTTCCTTTTTTCAATACAAACACACATTTTGGAGTTTTTCTAGTTGTAGCCGTTATTGCTTATCTAAAACCGCGGTTTACATTACCCCACAACAACAAAATTGTATTAAATTCTCTCTCTCTCTCTCTCAAACAAATTGATTCTCTTTTTCATTTTTTTTTTGACATAGTAAAAAAAAACTTGATTTTTATTCGTTGAGTTTAGGGCATAATCGAATTCCCCACCCTCTCTGTTTCTCTCTGACAGAAGCAATCAAACAAACCAATTATAGGTCAAAAAGAAAAAATAAAAACGTTTCTTTATTTATTTAATTTAATTTTTATCCTTTTATTTTTATCCTTTTATAATTTAATTCCCATTTCTTGACTATCACCGTCTTATTCATCGTGGGTTTCGTGTGTAGTGAAAAAGTCACTAAATTTCCGCTTAATCTCCAAAACCCACTTTCCAAAACCGTTCCTTTCTCTCTCTAACTTCACACAACAAGAAAAAGTTTCAATTTTTATCATTTTTTCCAACAAAAACTTCTTCATTTTGCTTTCACAATGGGAAAAAAATGGATTTTTGCAATGTTGTTGATGTTAGGATTAATGGGTGGTTTTTGTTGTTATGTGGAAGGACTTGGTGTGAACTGGGGTACACAAGCAACACACAAGTTACCACCAGAAACTGTTGTGAAGATGTTGAAGGATAATGGGATTCAAAAAGTTAAGCTTTTTGATGCTGATGATACTACAATGACTGCTTTGGCTGGTAGTGGAATTGAAGTTATGGTTGCTATTCCTAATAATCAACTTGCTGAAATGAATGATTTTAAACGTGCTCAATATTGGGTTAGGAAGAATGTTACTCGTTATAACTTTGATGGCGGTGTTAAGATCAAGTGAGTTTTTTTTTTTTTAACTTGATTTGATTTTTGATGTTATTGATATTGATCTGCATTTGATGTTTAAGTGTTTGATTATTTGTATTGAGTTTTTTGAAGATTTTGTATTGATTTAGTTTTTTGATGTTATTGAGTATCTGCATTTGATGTTTATGTCATGGATTATCTGTATTGAATTTTTTGAAGATTTTGTGTTAGATTTTTATTACTTTTAATCCTTGTATATTGTTTTTGATTCATGGTTAGGTCTTTTTTTTTTTTTGTTAGGGTTTACTTTCATAAATGTTGAAATTTTTAAGCCCTTTGTGTTCATAGTAATGATTATGATTATGTATTTTGATTGATGGTGAGTTTTGGGATCAAAGAAGGAAAAGTGTGGAAATAATTTTTCAAAAAGTGAGCTCTGAAGTTGTTCTTGTTTTAATCAAGGAAGCTTTATGTAATGGGTGATTCCCTCAGAATTAGATTCTTTTATTGGTGTTGGTGCTTGATTGATTCCTTGTACCAACTTTTTTCTGTGCTGAGGTATAATGTATCTGTTATGAGAATCATTTTACCATTCTAGGAGGTGATTGCAGTTTTAGGGGAAGAGAAATGGTATCAGTTTCTCTCTAAATTCGTATGTCAAATGTGCATATATCATATTCTTGGAAGGATTTTTTGTTTTTGTTTTTGTGTGCGCGAGTATATGGGAGAAAAATAAGTAATTGGTTGAGAGTTCATATAACAGGAACTTTTGCATTAAGAAAGAATAACAATACAATTAGAACTTGTGATATGGGAGAAAAATAGGTAATTGATTGATAGTTCATGTAACGGGAAATTTTGCATCAAGGAATAACAATTACAATTAGAATTTGTGATGCATTCTTGTCTCTTCAGTTTTCCTTCTGTATTATAGTTGGTTGATGAGAAGTCTGTTCAAACAATTTTAAAGGAGTTAGATTGGTGCTTGTAGAGATTTTATTGATGGTGTCTTTTTCATGATTTCATCAGTTTGCCAATTGCTGATTGTGAAAACTAGCAGTTTTTTCAATTCCACTATGCTGTAGTGCTGCTATGGTCGCTTTTGACAACACTAGGTTTAATGGGATTTATTGAACATTTTGAAGGAAAAGCCGCTTCTTATTATTAAACACCACATCTTAAGCTTTGATGAACAGATATTGAATAGTGATTGTTTCAACTTCTCTTTAAATGCTAATTTTGTTAAGTGTTAATTCTTAAGCAAACTTGTAAATCATTTTAGGGAATAATTTGTAATGTTGGTTGTGATGTTTATTGTCGCCTTGTTTTTGTCATTGGATTGGTCAAACTCTCAAATGGTGGTATTGTAATGCTCCCCAAATACATCAATGCCATCTTTAGTAGGAAGCATTAGTACTGTCAATGAAATGTATAGTTTCTTTCCTTGCCGAATTTTGACCGATTTTAATATGAATTTGTGCATTCTGTCTATCTTTTTCCGCAGATATGTAGCTGTTGGGAATGAGCCATTTTTGAAATCTTACAACAATTCATTCTTGAACATCACCTTTCCTGCACTGCAGAACATTCAAAATGCCATCAATGAAGCTGGTCTTGGTGACACCGTAAAGGCAACAGTACCCTTAAACGCAGATGTCTATATGTCTCCGCCGGACAATCAAGTTCCATCTGCGGGAATATTTCGGCCCGATATCAATGGTCTCATGACTCAGATGGTACAATTTCTCAACAAGAACGGAGCACCTTTTACTGTCAACATTTACCCCTTCTTAAGTCTCTACGGGAACGACGATTTCCCATTCAACTTCGCCTTCTTCGACGGGGTAGACAAACCAATAACTGACAATGGAATCCAATATACCAACGTCTTTGACGCAAATTTCGATACACTGGTTTCTGCTCTCAAATCGATTGGTTTCGGCGACACGCCAATTTTGGTAGGAGAAGTAGGATGGCCAACAGAAGGTGACAAGAATGCCAATTCCGGCAATGCAATAAGATTCTACAACGGCCTCCTTTCTAGACTCGCTGCGAACAAAGGAACTCCTCTCCGCCCCGGATTCATCGAAGTTTATCTGTTTGGACTCATCGATGAGGACGCGAAGAGCATCGCTCCAGGTAACTTTGAGAGACACTGGGGAATATTTCGATATGATGGACAACCGAAGTTTCAGATGGATCTTTCGGGTCAACTTCAAAACAAACTTCTAATAGGTGCACAGGGTGTGAAGTATCTTGATCCAATGTGGTGCATGTTTAACCCTGATGCTAAAGATCTCAGCAAACTTGCTGATAACATTAACTTTGCTTGCACCTTTGGAGATTGTACTGCACTTGGGTATGGATCTTCTTGCAACAACCTTGATGCTAATGGAAATGCTTCTTATGCATTCAACATGTACTACCAGACGCAGAATCAGGATCGTCAAGCGTGCAATTTTGAAGGTTTAGCTAAGCCTACTACAGACAACATTTCAACACCTACTTGCAATTTTATCATCCAAATAGTTCCTTCTTCAGCATCTTCTTTGATGCCCTCATTTGCTGCTGTTTTATTGTTTATTGCTTTTTCTGTGATTCTCTTGGCTTAGTATGTACATTCATTAGAGAGATGATATTATTTTTTATTTATGGCTTCAACATTTATTTGACCGGATGATATTTAGTTTATTGGCTTATTTAAGAAACAAATTTTCACAGATTTAGAGTTGGTTATTTTGACAGTAAATTTTGCCTGTGCTCTTTTAAATGCAATTTTCTTTTGGATCTTCGAATCTGAACCAAGATCCTGACACTCTTATTACAAATCTTAATGGGAAATCTAAGGCATTGTTGGTTATGGTTATTAGGATCCAATACATGCGAGTCATATCTCGATTCACTACGATGAATTTCAATTCATTCCTATGAAGACCTACATAATCTTAGTGTAGTCAACTAATTGGAAAAGAGGATGACTCAAGTGGAAGTCTCTTAATTTGTTAATAGCTAGAGAGAAATTTGACTGATCAACTTCCTACTACAATACTACTAAGCTTCATAATGAGCTTGAAGAATATCCAAGACTTTCTGTCCGTTACTATCGAAGTAGACAACTGAGAATAAGTTATCAAAGTTTTTGAAACCATTTTTTTCAAATACATGTTAAAAATAATTTTATGTTTTTAATTCAGCTTAGTTTTCATCTTCTCTTTATCACATTTGGAAAAGAAAATTCAGAATCAAATTTTATTTCAGCTACCCGCATGCAAAATAAAAGTTAAAAATGAAGTAAACGAATCTTTATAGCAATTTTAATGGTTATTTTGAAGAAATTCGTTTTGAGTTTCGTATAGTACTACTAAATGATATCCATAACGTCGTTGTACTCCTGCAATTCATACACATCTAATGTCACTTTTGTCAACAAAAAATTGTCGTTCTGCCCAAACAATGTATTCAAATGTGTGTGGCTATCTGTCAAAATTAAAAGAGAAAGTAATTGAATAATATGACTAAATTCTTTCTTATTTTTTTATATTTATGTGAGTGTGCCTAAACGTTTTTTAGGTGTATTTGTGTCAAAGTAAAACTTGCTCTTCCTACGAGTTATATATCTTACATTTGTTTAATTAAGAAAAAATCTTCCAATATTTGGCTCACTCTTTTGGGTGCATTTAGGAAAGAGAAAGATTAGAATTTCTATCCTTTCCCACATTCAGTGCGGATATAGTCTTCCCTAACCACTATTTTGTTGAGTAAAAAAAATAATGAACTGTTATTTTGTTGAAAAAAATCCCCATCTGTATGGTATGTTTTTTCACGAAAAAGAAAACAATTAATTTGTTTGTGTAGTAGCTTTTATTTTTAATCAAAATATTCTTTATCTTTATATATCTAATCCCTTTTAAGTCTCCAAAACCTTTATTAAAAAAAAGTCTCCAAACCCTAACCTCTTACCACTTTTGGGCGTCAAAAAAGCTCATTTGAAGTAACTAAATGGTTAATCGATCTAACATACCAAACGCTTGCATTATCATGTGCGATCTTTTAGATATCTAATAAATATCAATTAACTGATTTGAGAATAACATAACTTAAAAGTTGTCAATGATTGTTACCATCACATCCCATATTAGGAAGAAGAACATCAACGTAACAATTAGCTTCAGTGACAAATTTTGGCCTCCTAATCCACCTCCAAAAACTTTCAAACTTTGACCTCGCAATCAACATTGCCACGAGTACCACCTTTTAAGCTCTTTCCCACCGCTTCTAAGTCAACACAAAACTCTAGTGCAAGAAAACCTCTATTATGAGTAATTTTAAGGGCTTCAAACAACCCACAAAGCTCTGCAACAAAAGCATTCAAGCACCAATAAACTTTGCAAAACCACAAATCCAAATACCATATGCATCACGAACAAGACCGACACAACCCAAGATCAAACATGCCTCTATTATGTAGTCAAATGATGTTTGATTATTTAGTTATTACTCATGTCCATCTTTCTCTCCCTCTCCATGTGATTCTTAATATTGACGTGGGACCATTTGATTTTTGAGGAGGCAGACAAAGAAATTGAAGGCCATAGTGGTTGTTTTCTAGTTTCAATTATGCACCCCCCATAATCTACCACCAACTATGCACACTTCACTCTCAAAAAAGGGTGTTTGGATGATGTTATCCATGTCCCACAACAAAAGCACCATACTATTAACACGTTGCACCCTCTCACCCAATATCAATAACAAGTAGCTGATTTACACCTTCTTAGCTGTTTTTCTTCATAAAGGGATTCTGTTGCATTCTCTTTTGACTTTTGTTACTAATAATTAGGCTCTATTTAACCCTCTTTTTAAAAATTTCAGATTCTTTACAGTTCTAAGACAGGGTCAATGTCAATCTGCTTCGTGGGATATGCTTATATTCCCCACTTGCAACTTTTTTCTTTCTTTCTTATCTTTAATACTCAATTCATAGGAGTATTTGATTTTGAGGTCTCAAACACAATTTCTTTATCACTTGGATTAATATATATTAGGTATTTTATGTGCAATTTTTGTGAGAATAAGTAAAATATTTAGTGTTCAGTAAATATGGAATAATCTAAAGATGGAAAGTGTAAAGAATAATGCAATTGAATGTTTACTTTAGAATAAGAGTAATAATAGGAAGGAGAGTACATGATAGATTTATAATTGTTTGAAGTATTGTTCACTTAATTTTTAGCATGTAAGTTACTGTAAAATGTTCGGTAGTTTTGTATTTTAGATATCACAACAAAAACAAATAGTGTGACAAAGTGGGTTTATTAATTGGAAGTTCATCTTTTTTCTTAGACATTTTATTTCTTCATACAAGTTTATTGTTTTACCTACGTTATTTCGTGTTCAACTTTAGTGAAGCCTATTTATATTATTCTATTAGAAGTTTATATTATTTTATTAGAGCTCTGATACCAATTGATATTGGAGCTCTAATATGAAAGATGAACTTTTGATTAATAAACTCACTTTATTACACTCTATTTGTTTTTGTTGTGATATCTAAAATACAAAACTACTGAATATTTTATATTAACGTACATACTAAAAATTAAGTGAACAATACTTCAAACAATTATAAACCTCTCATGTACTCTCCTTCCTATTATTACTCTTATTTCAAAGGAAACATTCCTTTGTATTATTCTTTGCACTAAACACCAAATATTTCACTTATCACAATTACCGCGGCTACTCTAACAATTTTAATCATATTGAAAACATATCGATGTAAGTGATTAGATTGGAAATTAAGAAGTCTCATGCATGTGGAATTAAGAATAGCTATGGTGTCTATAAGTGGTGGAGTGTTTGAGTCCTCTAATTTGAATTTTTGGATTATGTGCCTCTACACTTAAGAACACTAACTAGTTTACTACTATACGGTATACCATATTCCAATTGAACATGTGAAATAATCTTAGCTGGTATCAACAGGTCCACTAAGTAAAGGTAGCCACATCGTCGGACCATGTTTAGGACAATCCTGTAATGAAAAAAGAAGTAGACACATGGTTGAAAGAAAAAGAGTTGTATTTGAACTTGTTGGGGGAGTTAACTTGAAAATTAAGAATTATTTCTAGTTAGCATTTCATCTTCTCTCATCATACTGGTTCAATTCAAGTGTCTCATATCCCCATATTAACAAATTAAAATTAACACATATTTTTAGAAAATAATTTTTTTTATTTTAGTAAACAGAGCCTAATGTGTTTATAAGTGGTAAAGATTTTGAGTCCATTGATTCAAACTTTTAGACATAAGTCTATGCATTTAAAAATACAAACTACTCTCATTTAAAAAAAAATAAAAATTACAAACTAGTCCGTTATTGTGCTAAACTCTAAGTACGCGTAGTCATGTGGTTCAACCCCCTTGAAGACAAACCCATAAGAAAGACTATTGTCTAAGTCACAAACGGGTAAAAGAAAAAGAAGAGTCTCACTTAAACTTGCATAGAAGTGTTGGAAATTAATAAATATCACATAGATGAGATTATAAAAACCTAATACTTTTACAAGTGATGAAGAGTTTAAGTTCATTATAGTTCAAATCGTTGGACCGTCGATCTTCAGACTTAAAAACACATATTAATTGAATTTGTGCATAAATCTAATACCTTATTTGTTTAATCGAATTAAACTCTTATATTGTTTACTGTTTAGAGTGATGTAAAATTTTAGAGAAAATGATATTTGTACAATTATTTTAGAACAATTTTTTTATACTCTCATTAAGTTTTTATCCTTTATCGTTCTATTCTTTTAATTTTTGTGTCAATATCTACAATACATATTTGGTTGTCCTATAAATTATATAAAAAAAATTATTGTTCAAATAAATACCTCAAAATTTATACTACATATACAGAAGTCAATTCCTATCACTTAATTACTAATCTAATTTGTTTTTCTTTTCATACGCAACTTTCTATCTATGGATGGATAGGACACAAACAGCTTCATAATCGGTGATTCCATCTTTTGACTAAACGTATGATTTCAAATTTAAATTTAAGATTAGTGGAGGGAATTTGAGTAAAATTGTTTTAGCATCATCAATCGTTTCAATATGGATGGGTGGACATGTCATTTGAAATCTTAATGGCACGAATCTCAAATATATTGACCCTTACAAACAATGAGGCAAATGGATCCAAATAAAAATAATACATTATTAATTTTTAAAAAATGTACACAAAACTAAATTTCAATGAACTTTTTAATATGTTTTTTTATATAATATATCCTCATTATCAAAGGTGTTTAAAATGTGTTTCTTAATCCAAATTCCTCTTCCAAAAACTCTCAACTTTTAGCCTTTTGAGTTTCCAAAGAATTCATCTCTCTCTCTCTCTCTAAATTTGTTTCCTTGAAATACCCAGTCTAGGCAACCGTCTCGTGGTTATGAAGCGTGCATAATACACCTCCATCCCTGACAAAGTCACATCGCGATTGTAGCATGCAACAAGTGGTTATTAAAGCGAAAAAACATTGACAACATTATATTAGAACCGCCTCGCGGTTGGCATCTACTTGCCTCGCGGATGAAGCAAAAACATGTGATTTTAAGGCACACGAAATAGTACCATATGTGAACTGAAGGTGCCATACAAGGACATTATGAAGGCATTCTTGCTAATGACTCTCTTCGTATGAATCTCTCTTCTCAAATGAAAGAGTATCAACATAAGGTGAATCCGATGCCACATCTTTATCTAAAACATTAAGACATTCTATGCGAATTCTCTCACTTATATATTGCTCAACATTCACTTTTCTATCTAATGTAGGACTTCTATTTCACACTTGATATACCAATAACTTTTCCTACTTAGGTTACATAAATATTTTTTGGCAATAGTACATATTTATTAAGAGAGAAATGATAAGTAAACACTTTATTATCCTTAAAAAAAAAAAAAGCAAACACTTTATTTAGCATACGTTTATACTTCTTTAATTTGGTGGAACTCGTCAGAATTTTTTAATTAATAAAAAAGAACGTGTTAAAGAATGTATTGTTAACTCGTTTATTTTCTACCAAAACACTCTCCTCGTTTATTAATTCCTTAAAATTGTTAAGGTCGGTGATTCTCCTCTAACCAAGGTCGAACATAATTAAGAGGAACACAGCCATATACTAAGAATCTATTTTTGAAAATCTTGTTCTCACTCATATTCCCCCCTCTTTTTTCCTTTCTTTTGGCGTAGAGTCAAATCAAACAAATTCAGAGAACAAAATTTGAAATATGAGGAATTTTATTTTATTTTAGTGTCCATTTAATTTATTTCAAACTCAAAGTGTAGAGAATTTGTTAGTCATCACGTGTATGTACATATCGGAATGGGTTACCTTATCTTCTCTATGGTAGTGCATGCCAACTGCCAAGTATGAATAAATTAAGAGCGTTACCACATCACATGCCCATACTGACAGAGCATATGATACCAAATGGTACAAAATTCGTCGTAGTTGTTATTTTAAAGACATATTCAAAGGTAAAATACGACTACACCAAATTGGAAAGATGAGATAATTTAATTCACAAGGCAAGCATCATATGCGTACCCTACACACACCTTACGTATTTTCTATAACACCATTTGGTTGTTTTTGAGCTCTTCTTTCTATCCTAATGCTTATATATGGAAATGGAAAATACCTCACCACCAATTGACAAAATGTGAAAGGTAAGACCATAAGGTTTATCTAGACTTGCACATTCTTTTAGAATGAGAATAAATACTACTATCCAAAAATGAAATTAGGATGAAAGGACACAAATTTCTTTTAGTTTACTTAGTTGTCTTGAATTTGAATTAAGGTAGTGAGAATGTAGCAACCTTAAAAAATTGAAGGTTGAGTTTAAAAATATATGTAATTTAGTTTTGCTTGATGCATTAGTGCAAGTTTAAATTTGTAGTGAATTTGCTAGAATTGCAAAGTACGACCATATTTTAACAAAAGATAACTTTAAAGCTTCAACAAAATCACAAACATCATGTCACCTTGATTTCGTTTAATCCGTAGTAATTCTCAACATTCACTTATGCTAGGTTTGTTTTTTTGCGGTGGGATGGTATTAGACGGACGCCCAACTTGAAGCGACAATTTTTAGCTTCTATATTTTCATGGCAGAAGTGCTCGAAACACGAAAAACAATTGGTAAACGCTAAACCAAACGTATCATTATTCTCCACAATTACACACAAAGATACCCAAATCATGCCAAAAAAATTCAAGTAATGATATTTGAACAACTCTTTTGATACAACTTTTGGGACAACCTTTTGTTTTCTCTTCTCGTTGGTCAAAAACAATAGAGAGAGAAAAAGGAAGAAAGAGAATAAGAAGATAATATGAGTATGAGAGAGAAAATTGTACAAAAATAGTATAAAAATGGTTGTACAAATATTATTTCTCAAAAAATTCAGACAGATAAAAGAAAGAATAAATACTGTTTTATGAAAGTGAAATGCATATGGTATGTAACATGAGGAGGAGAAAGAGACAAAATGAAACAGGATATTAATCAATAATAAATTAACTAATGTTCCAATAATCATAGCACTAACAACTCACCTAAATACTATCTCATGTTTCCAAATAGTTAATTTGACCTAAAATTTAAACTTTGATTTACATAAAAATGTATAATAATACTAAACCACTAACACTACTCACTAGGATTAATGGAAGATACAACATTCATCCTCATCTCCATGACTTTCTTGTGTGAATTTGAATGCAAAAAGCTCACAAAAGTTGGACTCTTGGCAGGTCTATACTCTGGCAACAACCTACCAGATTTGTACCTCACACCACATGCATTGCATAGTGTCTTTGGGCCTAATGGGCCTGCCCTCCATTGTGGGGTCCTTTGTGACAAACAATGTGTACACCTCCTTGTTGGAATTGGATTTTGACCATTGTTAACATCAACCTCAAACCCCTCAAAATCAAACCTTTCCTTTTTAACAATTTCCTTTTCAACTACTTCACAATCTTGAGTTACCTCTTTTTCACACTTAGGTACCATGAGCTCACTATCAGCTAACCAATAAGTTTGTTTTAAGAGAGGTGGGTCAGAACATAGTGACTCATTTTGAGGGTTTAAGGTGTTGGATAAGATGCTTAAAGGGTCTTTTGGTCTTCTTGGAGCTGAAAGTCTCTTCCTTTTGCTTCTTGCTTTGCCTGGAACTGCAAAAGGTGACTCATTTTGTTCTTGCTTTGGTTTCTTCACTGTGTTTGAAGGTTTTGATGAGACAGTACTTGTTGTGTTTTGAATACTTGAGGGTAAAAGTACACAACTTTGTGGGCTTGAGAAACAATCTTCAACAAACACTGAAAGCCATTCCATTCCAACATCCACTTCCTACATAAATTGTTTGGTCAAAAGATGTAAAATTTAGTCAACCATAATTTTAGCAAAAACTACATTTTCGAAACACTTGAAGGTGTAAACATTGTAAAGATATATTTAGTCAAACAAAAAAAATTACTTTTTTCAAACATAGTAAGAAAAATATATGTTAGAACAAGGAAAAAACTAGGAAGGACTTATAGGACAAGTGAGTTTAGCTAGAATAGTAACAAAGGTTGAAAAACATAAGAAAAAGAGTGAACTTTGAAGAAGTTAACATTAAAGTGAAACAAAGGACTAACCATGTTTTGAGCAGAAAAGAGGTCATCAAGACTACTTGAAAGGTTAGAGCAAGAAGGGTTAAGAACCTTCTCTTGTTTGCACTCACTAGAAACTTGTACATTTTGGTACACATCCATTTTGATAAGGTGAAGAAAAAGTTTAGGGGGGTGTATAAATTTGAACACACCAAGAGAGGGGAAAATAGTAAGGAGAAAGAGAAAAGAAAGCCAAAATTGGTGCTCTCTAAGTTACAACTCAACCCTTGTCTCAGTTCACCTTTTATTATGGTCCTTATTTTTTGTCGGCAGATTATTAAATTAAAGGTTAAAAAAGAAAAAGAAAATCAAATTCAAATTTATCAAACAGTCATAAAAGCAAACATCACTGTCCCATGCAGACATAGACCAATCACTTTCTCTCATGTTGCATTAATTAACTTTTTGTTTACCCCCAAAACGTCACTTATTTTTTTATACCATGCTTATAATTACTTTTATAATTTTCCTATTGAGTTCTTTCATTGCTTTTTTATTCCTTTGGCATATATACAAACAAAATACTATACAGTTTTATAATTTTTTCAACCAAAAAATTTAGCTCAAGTGTTAATGTGTGTTTGGTTCCGCAACAACGATAATTGATTTTGAATAAATTAATTTTGTTTAATTGACTATGGCTAAAAATAAATTGAACATAAATGTTCGAATATATTTAAATAAAAATGAATTGAACAATAAACTAAAAGCTAAAACTGTAGAAGTCAGAAATTACGAATTCTAGTTTTAACTAGAATCAATTCTACAAGCAAATTGATTCTATTTTAAAACATTTGAACATGTTAAAATCAATTCTGTTAAGCTAGAATCCAAACATGCATTTAATAAGCTTTAGTCAAGGACAAATATTTCAAGAGAGTTTAGTTCGAATTCAAGCCAACAATGATTTTTTGGTCAGATTTTGCTAACTTTGATTAAGTTTCAAATTATTAAATCGCTTCTCCTAATAATAAAAAAAACGTTAACTTCATATTTAGTATCATGAATTTGACAAAATCACAATAATACATTATAATTTTGCAAAATCTACAATTGTGTAACTTTTACAAAATCAATGTGATCGTCAATAACATAGAAGAAAAATTCAATTTCCTAGTGTGAACTGTGAACCGTGGAATTTTTCTCTTTGTTTTTAGGGTAAAAGAGATATTGGTTGTTAGAGAGTACTAGTTTTGCATAGAGGAGTAAGTAGTAGAGGTCCCGCTTTCACTTTTCCTTTGAAAACTTCTCAAAACAGATGCATTGGGAGAGTCCAATAAGCCAGAGGAGCACAGTCTGGTTCTGCCAGTGTTTTGCAGTTACAGATTCATTAAAAATGTTTTAGCATTCAGATTCAGATTCTTCTTCTGAAATCTTTTTACTTTTTGGCAAACTGTGGTCCTATATTAAGGGTACATTGCAATTTAGTCCTATGTAATTTCACTTATTTCTATTTTTTTCATACATAAACTTAGTTTTTAACATAATAACTCCTAGTTAGATATTGTAAAATGTAACACTATTATTTTTGTTAAATTCATAGTTGAGAATATGTATGTAATTAAGAAAGCATGATGGTGTTGGTTTTAACAAAAGAACGTGAAATTTAAGTACATTACTTTACTTTAAATGTGATTAGTTACCACGAATCTGGTTCCTTCGAGGACATCAGATGAAATTGAAACAATATAGAGTTGCAAAGAATATGAACTTTCACTCGCAATTCGGCCTGAAATCCAATTCCACTGCCGTGCGTGGGAGATTTCTGGTAAATACAAATTAGTATTTATAAATTCTGCCACTAACCATCCAATATTATCCATACATAAGAAAAATAAATTGCCTTGATAAAGCTACTAAGAACTGTGTTCTTACATTTGTTGGAACGTCCTCTACACAATTTCTTCAAATGTAATATTGTAGATAAAGCTACTTTTCAGCAAAATCGTGTGAGAGATGGTGATCAAGGTCGTTTTGTTACAAGCGTGGAATATGATGTCACATGACATTTCAAGTAGTTGACTATGTTAAGCTTGAAATTTATATTTCTATACATCTTTTCAATGGATCATAGTTTCTGGTTTGAGAAATGTCATATTTAAATTAGATTGCAAACAAGTGGTTGATGATATTCATGCAAAACCTATTAGGTCAAAATATGACTCTATCATAGATGATTATAGAGTTATATATATTATCTAGACACATCATGTTGAGTTAAAAAAAAATATGTTGCTCAGAGGATAACATATATATGAAGTTCAAGATTTTATACTTCACATTTTCAAATTGATTTTACAATCTCATGCATGTTAACCCCACCTCCAATATGGTTTACAGTATGATAATTGCTTGACAAGCAAATAATTAAAATCGAAAGAAAATCCACCACCAATATACTCATATGTGCATGATGAATCTAATGGTGGGTCCGAAGTTGGATGAGTATTTAATTAAAATGAATGATATAGAAAGATGGAGTTTGAAATAGAGTTGAGAAAGTAACAAAATCAACATGAACTGTATGAATAATTTTACTGATGGTTAAGTACTTATGGAATGAAGGAACTTTGGTTTTGATTTATGTAAAAAAAAAATATTTAATTTTCATCTCTAATTTTTCTGACTAAATTTTTTTCTCTAAAATTTGAAATTGGTTGTATAATTAATTAGTAAATAAATTTTACTTTTTGTATTTTTTTTAATTGTATGAGATTATTAGGTGTTGTAACTTTCTATTAATAAATGTATAAATAGTTAACAGACTCACATTATAAATAATAATAATAATAGCCAGAGATGAAATTAAAAATTGTTTTACATAAATTTCAACCCATTCATACTTCATATGCCTCACTTCTATGAGTTTGCTTTGGTCTCTTGGATGTAATTCAAAATCTTTCCATGCCATGTGCAATCCCACATTGAAGGGTTCAGTCTCCGATTAACCCTGGCTGCAAAATACTACAATACAATAATATCCTTTCTTATTTTATCGTTCATAATGTCAATGATGCATGCAACAATGTCATGGTCACAACAAGACAATAGATGCCCCACTTAGTCTTACATAGCTTCAGATTCAAATTGGTTTGAACAAGTTACCCCTAAAGTTACCGCCAAGCACTTCCACTCAAGTTACCGCGAAGTACTTTTAAAATGAAGCATGAACCAACACATGATGCATGTGTTCACACCACATTTATAGGTATGATGTAAGGTCTTTCAAAAAAAAAAAAGGTATGATGTAAGGTGAATATTTATGCTTTGACTTAGAAAAGTTCCAAGTTCACTTCAATATGATTGTTTTTCCTTGCAGGAAGAAAAAGGGTAAAGATGTCAACAAAGGTGATTCAATTGGTAGGAATTCTACTAATATTGTTTGAATTTCACCATTATATGATGGAAGATTTTATTGTTGAGTAAAATGACAAAATTGATTTTGAAATTTTTTAATGTTTTTCAATAGAATTGATTTTGTCTCATAATTGATAAGTTGAAATTATGATTTATAGATTTTGACTACAAATGCAATTTTTACTCTTTAAACTATAGTTCAACTCGTTTTACGGACACGTAGCCAAATTATAAACATTTCACATTAAATTCACTTTTAATTAACTTTAAAAAATTAGTTCATTGAAAATTAAGTTTTGTGACAGTAAAACCCAACATATTGTAGCATTATTTGAGCCTTCAAATGTTTGCGATTAAGATAATAAATTCACAAGATTTTTTTTGGTTATAAAAAATTAAGATGACGGGATGGTGTCTAAATCCAAGGTAAAGAAAATCTTTAGACTAAATAAAAGCTTACAAATTATATAAATTCACAAGTTTGCCACACTAAAATATTACTTTTAATTGATAGAAAAAGGGCAGAGTTAAAATAATGAAGGGAGCACTATTTCCTAGTTTGATTGGGAATAGGACAAGATGGGGTATCATGAGTGATGGCTCTACAATTTAAGGACACCGCAAGCAATAATTTCACCACATGAAGCGTGGCGAAGGACAAGGGATACAATGAAGGAAAAAAAATTCACTAAAACAATAATGTGGTGGTAGTAAAGGCAAACTTTCCCCACCAATATATTGATATGTAAGAAATTGGTTGGATTCTTTCCATGATCCATCATCACTCTACTCAAACCCCTTGTCACATGTATCTTTCAATTCAATCCACTACCGTCTTTCACTATCTTTTTTGCAATTCATATCACTTAATTTTAAGCACTAAGTTTAATTAAAACCACATTGATCCCACCTTAGATTTTGTACACCACTTAATATGCACAAAATGGAGGGAAACATTATTCCCCCTTACCATTTTCTCCACTTAATGATTTATAGTATGAGACAACTCCAAGAGTTCAAGTTACCTTACTTATTGTGTGTATGCAAGGTGCCTTATAATTACATGAATGCATGAAGAAATAATAATAGCTTCCAAAACTGTATGCATGTAAGTAGCATAACTACATGTCACATGTTAGTATTTTTTTGGTTTCACCACACATGTTAGTACATTAATTGATTGCCGTACTGATACAGTATAGTATAGTCACAAAATTAAAGAAAATTCCCTTCAAAAAATAAAGAAAATTGATATTTCCAAATGGATATATGTGGGGTTGTACTCTGATAAAAATCTGAATAAGTCATCGGGTTAGAATTTAGGGTGGCAATATGGCATTTACCAAAGTCTATTATTAAAGTTGTCTATGATAGAGCACACTGGATCAAATTAATCAGTCAATTTATACGAGATCATTTAAAGAATGAAGAAAAAAAAAAGTTAGAAATCAGCCAAAATCAATTTGACTGTGAAGAAAAGCTTAGATTGATGTGCAAGATTCAACCGTTAATCAATGATCCATTATGGACAACTTTACCACTTGCCAATGTTAAATTCCAACCAAGACTTAATCTAGTCTATTGTCTAATAAAGTTTATATTTAAAATATGTTTTGGTCTTTTTAAAAGTATGACTTGATCTTAATTAAGTCATTTAAAGAGGTCAATAAGATTATAATTAAAACGATTAAGTCTTTTTAAAGGTGGACTAGCCTACCACTAAAGAGGTCAATAATTTTATAACTAAAAAAGTTTGTCATTAATTTAATATACCAATTTTAATATATTCCCTTTGTCTTAATCCTATGATATTCTTAAGAAATGAGACTTATAATCTAAAGTTCGTTCATGAGATAATAAGTAAAGTATGACTAAAGATTGTTTCAATCAAAAATCAAATTCAAATTATTCCAAACACTTCATGTTTAATTTGAGCTCATTATCCACTTAACTCAATTACATCAATTCTAATATGATAACAATAATGTGCATTATTACAGCAATCACTTAGATCTAGTTGGATTGCGTCAAGTAGGTAGAAATAAATTTTGTGGTCCTATTTCAAAACTGGACCCCCAGATTTTCAATATTATGGCATAGGGACATCATGCATGCATTTCCTTCCTTAACCATCTCAAAGATACAGAAATTAGAAAATATTTTAGCTTGTAAAATTATCTTGAGAGATCCATTTCCTTCCCCTTTTCATTAATGATTTAATAATTTTTTTCCTAGACTTAGCAACATGCTTAAACACACGGTGGTTGCGGTGAAAAAGGAACCAAGCCTATGCCTTAGGCTTCACCTTGTACCACCTATTGGTCATTAGTAAAGTGTACAGATACCTAAGTGTCTCTTTCATTTAAGATCCGGTATTTATGAGGTACTCTCATTGGAGAGCAATGATTTTGAGTACTTAATAAGATCAATGTCTACATTAAACATTTACTCTTAAGTGTGACTCGCCAATATTTATCATTAAAATAAATGGTTTTGACAAAACAACCAATCTATCTATAATCTACAATGTTCAAATGGCGCCTATAACATGAAAAACATCAACTCCATCTAATTGTTTCATTAACATTTTAGAGTCTTGAATAATTGAATCAATAGAAGCCACAACAAGTTCTGAATTTATGCATTTTATAACAGCTGCTGCATCAGAAGCAACAAGTTTGATAAATAATTTTGTAGCTCATAAAATAAATAAAAATCATGAGGATTAGTAATTCATGTCTCTAATAATTTTGCATAATGCTCCAAAAATTCTGAACTTAGACATGCTAAAACGTTAAATTTGGTAGCTAGTTTTGTATTATACTTTGAAATACAGCCAATTTTACTAGAAGATGAGGATGTTGAATGGATCAGAAACACAGTATCTACATACCGTTAAACATTCCTTGCATGTTTCGAACATTTTTGTGCGGTGAGATTTTCTTTCATACATGAAAATATGAATTTCCATGCATAAAGTTACTTAAATAATTTCACTCAGTTTGAATATGCCTCATTAACATTATTGGTTGCTGGTTTCAGTATCACGAACCTTTTTGTTGATACCACTATTACCAAACTAAAAATTCTACTAATTACCAATATTTTCTGGTATGACTGCATTTGAGTAACACCTCATTTAAGAAAGTAGAATCATTGTCCCTAAACTAATATTGATTATGGTCTATGATATTAAGTGTTTGATCGAACGCTGCTTCCCCTCGCCCTTGCTACTAAAATACCCTCCATGTTTCCGGAAGTGTGCATCTGAAGCGGACAATTTGTCTGTAAGTATGCATACATCTGAATTGATGTTGGGGATGGGAAGAGTAGCCCCCTTTGGCCAGGCCATGCAAATAACTTGGGCAACAAGCTTTCTAACTCACAAGGGTATGCAAACATAATAGATGAGAGGGTTAAATTTTGAGGATAGATTAGTTACATCAATTGTGTTCATTTCACCAAGTACATACCAATGAGAAGGTCTGAGCCATCATAAGATACAGTAGGCAGGAATTTACTATACATAAATTTTACACAATCCCTGATATTGAATAGCATTGTTTACAATTAACATTTCATCATCAATTGGAGTTACTTACAATAACCTATTTGTGAGGATTTTTCTCTTTGCTTTTTCGGCTGAACAAAGAGAATCATAGCGTGTCTGGCATCACACACAGGAATGCAGAGCAACCGCCAGACTAACTCATGATTCTAAGAGGAACTTAGATACTGACGCCATTCGTCAGGTGTCCCCTTTCTTGCGGTCAGAACTCTTAAAGCTGCTGCAGTTAGAGGTATGGCGAGAATGTCATAGTCCTTCGGTTTCTGAATAACAAGAGTAAGATTCTTCTTATTTGTGAAAATGGAAACATCAAAAACCATGAATATGCTAAAATAGGTAGAGTAGTATGCGACAATGTAATTGAAAGTTGGAACTTTTAACATTGGCCACCCTTCCTTGGTAGCTAACTTGTAGCCTTTTGATGCTAAGGCGTCATACAAAGAAAGCGTATTCATTGTTGTTTGTTAAGATGGAAATACCTTTGGGACCTTCATCAACTTCATTTTTGCCTCCTCTAAGGACTTTCTACCTTTCTTGGAGTTGCATTTAGAACAAGCAGTCACCTGTATCAGAAAAGATTGATAAAGAAAAATGTCGCAAATACTATCCTAATTAGAATCAAGAATATCTATACTAATATTATGCATTCTTAAAGGTTGAGTTCGCTTCTGTTTGCATTTATTCATGTTAACAGAGGCTTTCTGTTTCAACTCGCATAATTATTTTTCAAATCTCAATTTAGTTTTTCAGTCAGCTTGAAGTCAAATCAAGTACTACAATAAGCTAGGGTTTATTTTCTTCCATAACGAACACAGTGTTTTTCAAGACACATAGATGATCAAAATTTATTCCTGAAAAAAAAAATATTTTGGGTTAACCTGCCCAAAAAGTGACAAAGCAATTCTCTTAAGCCTTCTCTCTATCTATAATTTATGTTCTTCAACCTAACGTAAAACAAATCAATTGTGGAACCAATGCTTCGGACAAAACCTAGCTCCTCATTTTCCATGAAAAGCTTTAGACAAAAGATTAATAGATAAAGATCAATTGCAAACACACACTTGTCAATAATTCATACAAAATGTTTTCATAAAATCTGCTGAATACATATAAGTAATTATAATTGTGATCTTGCATAATAAATTTTAGAAAAGTAGGACAACAATAAATAATCAAATAGTCAGTATTTTCTTTATTGAAAAGATTATCTTACTAGATTTTCCCATGTCCATTCTCCACCTAGTGCTGCTGGCACAACATGATCGATGGTCAAATTCTCATGCGAAGAGCAATACCTGTTGTTTTCGGATGGGAATCTCATGTCAATGCAAGGACTTCAATATCTACTAACCCAATGGCTAAAAAAAACACAAATTTGTTTCTTCTGACGATGATAACTCCATAAAAATGAAATATTGAGAAGGGGTCTAGAGCTTGTTATATCCATTATACACAGTTCTAAACTATAGAAGCATGAGATTTGTGCTAGTTAAGGGATTCCAGAAGGAGCAAATAATCAAATACATATCAACAAAGTCAAATAAAAAGGATCTATAATTTTCTCGTTTAACCTACCTTGCCTTTTACGTTGTGAAGTAAAGAGTACCTATGAGTTCTGATTAATAAAATAGTAGCTTTTTCCTTATTTAATTAGGATTACTGACAAAACCATTTAATCTTATCTTTCTTTTCTCTTTTGAATGGCAGATGTTAATTGGTTGTTAGATTAGTTTTTTCTCTTTCATCTGGGTTTGAACCCAGGACCTCCAACTCCATATCCCTTAGCTCAAATTTGAAATAAAAGTTCAGCAGAGAGCACTTACTGGCAGGTGTAATTGTCTCTAAACAGTATATTTTTCCGACTAAGGCTGTTCTTGACCACTCTTCTTCTTTTAATAACCTGAAGTAAATGACGAACCTGCACCAAAATTAAATATATGTTGAGCTTATCTGTATTAGAGTAGACAAATTACAAGAAAAACATTCAACAGTCATTGCTTGATGTTATTATTACCAGATAGTGGCACTTGTAAACAGCAGTTAGAGGGTTAGAAGTTAGTTCATTTCTGGTTAGTTAGAAAGTTTCTCATTTCCCCTTCATACCTTCAAATGTATATCTTGGGCATATTCAAGTGTGACGGGATATGTAGCTTATGATCTCAGCACCAATTAGATGCTAGTTCAGAAATGTAAGCTTTCACGACCTAGAACCAGACTAAACATCTAGTTTCCTTTCTTCATCCAAATATGTCCTCACACCTTCTGACTATCCTTCACTTGTTCCTGTTGCAACCAGAAAATCTACCGTAACCAAAAGAAAATCTTCTCATCTTGTGGATTATTGCTGCAACTTTGCCTCATCTACATTAGCTTATCCTATCTCTGCCTTGTCCACTCTTAATTTTATTCTCTTTACTAAGATCCAGCCGCAAGTGGTATGAAAGGTATTCATCTCTCTTCCTTCAATGTGAATATGTTCAGTCAAATTCACATCGTTCAAGTTCAGTCACCATGTTGTTGATTCACTTATTGCTCACCTCATCTATGTAGATGATATTGTTCTCACTCGCAACTCATTGCATGAGTTTGGGATCATTAAATCAGTCCTGCCCTTTGAGTTTGGCATAAGAAAAATTAGGGTCTGAAACTTTTCCTTGGGCTTGAGGTGAGAATGCTCACTCATTCAAAGGAATTTCTTTTATGTCATAAGCAATATTGTCTTGAGGTACTTGCTGAGTGTGGCGTCCTCCGTTGCAAACCAGATAGTACACCGCTAGAACCAGGTATCCATCTACATCCAGCCATTAGTCCACCATGTCTTATCTTCCAGGTTATGGTCACACAGAAGTTGAGCAAATTCCTTCCTAGAACAACTATGTTGCATTTCAAAGCTGCACGTAGGGTGTTGAGGTATTTGAAAGGTTGCCTTGGAAGAGGCATTTTTTTCCTTGGACTTCATCTCTTCAGCATATGGGGTATTTGCAATGCAGATTGGGGGGATGTTCGGATACTCTAAGATCTATGATTGTCAAGTGTTTCTTTCTAGGTGATTCCCACATTTGCCAGAAATCCAATAAGCAAACAATAGTTGCAAGGTCCTCCTCGAGTCCGAATATCGTGCATCTGTTTGTGGCATTTGCAAGTTGCAATGGCTTAGCTATTTCCCGAATGATCTTCATATTAGCATTTGGATGTAGATTGTCACGTTGTTTGCGAGAAGCCGGCAGCTCATTTGGTGGACTAAAGTACATCGAATGTGTATTAACATTTGCCTATAAAAAAAAACTCTGGCCTCATCAAATTACTCCCTCTTCCTTCCACCAATTAAACAGTAAACCTGTTCACCAAACCCTGCTACCTCAACTTTTCCACTATCTAATCCCTAAGCCGAACATGGTTGACATCTATCAATCCTCAGCTTGCAGGAGATATTACCAGATAGTTCCACAAGCACACAGTAAGCGGGTTAGACGTTAGTTCAGTTAGTTTGCTTCTGATCAGTTGTTAGATGGTTGCCAACTTCCCTCAAAGATACTCTTAGGTATTGTATGTGTGCGTCCACGTGCTCGAAGAACCATTTTTTCAAAAAGAATGAGATGATGAGTCATTCTCTTTTCATTTGTAACTTGGAATCATTTTATTACAAAATACAACAATATAAATGTTGATGTAAAAATAGAAGCAGTGGTTTTAGAATGGTAAAGAAGTGCTAGAAATATTAATAAACATAAAGTATAGCTGTGAACATACCCTTAAGACAGCTGGTATATAGAAAGATCCACTGGGGGAGTTCACAGTCTTATCATAATACTCTAGTACATCAGCCTGTATAAAACCAATCATAACTAGATAAACATTTATTGTATAAAAAGAAAAGGAAAGTTAAATGTTCTTGTTGTGAAACAGTTTTTGTGTCTGTTTTCGAAAGTGCACACACACTGAACATAGAGGACTGGGAAATGACACAGCTTTAAATTGAATAAATCAACTACAAATCAATCAAAGAGAAGCTAAGCAAAATCTAAGCTCAGCTGAATGGAACTAACAGATGCATTAAGATGAAGTAAATAGCAAGTACTATACAACAAATTAACATGATATAGTATCACTTAGCTAGTATCGCCCCCGTTTTTTAAACTATATATGCATTCATGTCAATCTCAACTATGAATCGCATTAAAATAGCATAATTCGATACAAATGAATAAGTTGAGCTAAGAAATCTGACCTTCTCCATAAACTCTAAACAAATGGCACGCTTCCAGCATACAACATTAACTGGCCTGGAGCATGATGATAGCAGTCAGAACCATAAGCAAACAACTCAGCAGAAGTCTTGAATATTGGTGACTATACAACAAAAAATATCATGTTATAATTTCATATTATCTACACACACATCACTGAAGAAATGCATAATTGACCAACTCATTATCAATTTTGTTTTTATGTTAATGAAATCATATAAGCTTGGAAAATAAATCAGAATTATTACAATTTCTTAGCTCAGAAATTAAGAAACAAAATAATGAAAGAAAGAAATGACCTGTAAGATATATCCAACACAAGTCCCCTGAAACCAGACAAGCCATCACCCTCAAACACATCATCATCATCATCCTCATCAACAGAATCATATTCAAAAACATATTCATATTCATCATGAACACCTTCACTGGGACGTGCCTCAGCATTACAACACTTCACTTTGCTTCTGAGATATGAAGAAGATGCATAGTGAAATCTAGAAGCAAAAGAAGAAGAACCTTTGTAACTTGTTCTTCTCTTGTGGGTCTGAACCATGAGAGATGACACAGTTTCTCCGTTGAAGAGAAGCTTCAAGCGACCTTGTGCAGTGAACTGTGCCATACCCTTTGGTTATTTAGTCTTAAAGATTGTAACTTTGTTTTGAAACTTTGATTCCAACAAAGATATTTTGTACTTGTTGATCATTCAATGAAACCCCATTATAGGTAGAAGAAGAAAAACTTGTAAAGCAAAAACATTGAAATTTAAGGAAAAAACAAAAACGAAAAAAGAAAGAAAAACATTTGTGTCACGGAAAAAACCTTTGCCACATATTCCTCTCTGGTTCCAAATATCCTTTTGGCTTACCCTTGCTTTAAATTTTTGTAAGAAAATGTCATTTAATTACTTACGAATAGATAATTAAATTCTCTAAAGTAAATTACTATTATCTTATCGGGGTTGAGATCCTCTCCATTTCATATCTACCACCTTGTTATAATCGAACGAATCATTGTATAGAGTTTAATTACTAATTGAGTTTGATTATTTAATTATAATAATAACAGATTTTGAATTCAATTTATCTATTTTCTAGAACAAGTATAAAGTGAATAATAATAACTTTTAATAAATAAACTATTGGTTAATAGTTAATACTACGTATATGTGAATAACAAATTATGAATCCATTTTTTATTGAATACAATTTTATAGATCAAAATGACACTTCAAAGTTTAAAACACGAAACCAATATGATGTTGGGAATTGGGATAGTTAGTATATGACTCTAAGTTTAGGTGAAAACTTCTATTTGATCTATGAAAGCAATGAGCAACAGGTAAAATGCCTCAGGGTCACAAGGAAAGGCAGAGAAAATAGAGAAACTCTCTAATATTTTCAAAGAAAGTTATTATTATTTGAATGTTTGAATTCTTCAATATGTTTTAATATTGCTTGAGTATCACTAAACACTTGGTGGTGAACCTTATTTATACTACTCTAGGAAGGCTCTACATTACAAACTAGAAACATTGATTACAAAAAAAGGTCTAGAGATATGAATACTCTAGTTCATATGACTAGAAGGATCTAGAAACATTAAGATTTCGCTAGTGCTTAATTTTATTTTATTTAGTAGAGTATCTAGTAGTTTCCTTATTATTCTTTAATATTCTAGAGACTTCCATATCATTCTTTAGTGTTCTAGGGACTTCCACATTATTCTTTATTATTCTAGAGACTTCCATATTATTCCTCATCATTCTCTATCATAAAAACTTGCAAATAAATAAACACATGCAAACGTGTTTTAAACTAACTATCTCATTCTAATGTTCGTTGCAAGTCTTTACCACAAGACCAAAACTAAAAACACAAGCAAACATGTTTTAAACTAACTATCCCATTCTAACAAGTAAAAGCTACGCTCGTTGCAAGTTTTTATATGTTGCTCGTTGCTTTCATAGTTACTTATTTGCAAGTTTTTCCAATTCTAATGACCTCCTCCTACTTCTACGTCAAGCCATCAAAGGACTTGAGACTGAGTCTGTATTCCACAATGGTATTCCAAGGCAGTGAAGGAAGTCTAGAATCATCTGACAACTTCCTATAATTGGGACAAGAATTATTTTTCTTCCACTCAACTCCCAAAATGGAGTCAACTTTTTGCTACAGTTGTCCAGTGAGAATTCATATGAAGACTGGTGTCTGGAATATAATGACACAGGGTAATAGTAACATCACACTTTCAACGATTGTCTTCGGGGTTGATGAGGTTGCTGTGCAAGTTATGCATTTGAAATCGGGACATGTCAATCATAATCAATTCATGACAAGAGTTTACCACTAAAGATGAGATCTTTAAACTCTTTAATTATGATCTTTTCATCTTGAGGTAAAACGCAATTTATATACTTTTGTTTTCACATGTGTGAATTTATTTTCTTATGCATTCCATGATGTGTTGAGGAGGGGGCTAGCTAATGATATTTTTTTGACATTCGTCATTAACTTCATTTTATGAACGATAAAATAAGTGTTAAAATAATATGATAACAAATGACCAATAAAATGTAAAGTCGAGAAACATTATGAATCGATTGTATTGATAGTTTTGTTCCTGTGAGCATTACTCATAGAAAAAATTTATATTAATATCCCTTGAAATCTCTTGAAATAACACCAACATTTCCTTTTAATTTAATATATATATATATGTCACATGCATCGTATGGATTGTGTTTACCCATGTTGCAACACTTAAACTTTACCATCATGAAAAACGAGAAATTTCACACCAAATATGATTCATCTCATATTATATTAATTCAATAACGTAGACATTACATAAGAATGACACTAAACAAGACCAATATGATGCTTTTAAAAAAGGAATAATATTGCTTAGTAAAATTCATAAACTAATTTTGATCTTGGTTTTGAAAAATAAGATATAATTTGAAAGGACCAATTGCACATTCAATTCACTGCACTTAAAAATAATGAAATTGTCAATTTTTCTTGAAACAGATTGCTCCCAACTAATTTAAATTCATGTAGAAATATTAGGTAATTCAAACACATACAAAAATGGAAAATTAAAAACTAAAAAGGGATATTAGAGCAATTGGGGAGAGAAAAGGGGGAACCGGTGTATACAGATTAACTCGATCTCATAATATGTGTCAAACAAAATATAAAAACACAAATAATTTCATAAATAATAGAAATAATTCATTGATATCATAAATTTGTGTATGTATAAATAAAATCTAATGTTCCTAAAAAGAAAACTAGGACATCCAAAGGTGAGAACTTTTCTGGTAATTTACGAGGGAAACCTTGAAAATTTCACAACATTGTCAGCATGCACCATAGGTAGGGTGAAAACTATATACATATAATAACGTTAGTTTTTCATTATATTAACATTGTTGTTAATCTATCTGCTGCATTGCATTGAAGCTCATGCACATGGCAAACAGTTTTTGTGGACTTTGTAGATCAAACCAAACAAGTTGTGAGTTGCTTCAAGTGGTTCAAGTTGAGACCGGTGAGTTACTTTGATCATGCGCTTTAATTCAATGAACTACATGCTTTTCGGTTACGAGTATTCATTCATTCATGAAATACAACTTAGCTTAGGTCTTGAGAGTTACTATTGTCTATCGCTACTACCACTTGTTTGAATCGTACCTAAATACTCCTTCCGGACACTATTATAAGTAATTGATGTATGTGTGGTCTTCTGACAAGTGTTTTTAGCTTATAACAGTGATCGAATAGAGTAGTATTTAAAATTGTAGGGATGTGTTTTTTTTTCAAAAACAAAAAGAAACTTTAGGGATGAAGAAAATGTTCAACTGCAAGGATTTGTGTACAAATTATTGGCCAATTCCTTAAATCAGTTACAATTATTTAGTTTAAAGATATATTTTAAATTTCAAATCAATAGTATATATATAAAGTAAGGTTTTTTATGCCACATGTCACTTCCACGTTTATTCGCAGTATTTTTATTATTTTTCTATTTTTTAAAACCAATATTTAATTTGGCATAAATATCTCAATAAACCTTTGATCTTATCTATTAAATATTTTACTTAACTTTTTATTGAATTCCTAATATTTTATGTAACAGAAATATCTCAACAAATTGCATACGATACCCTTCATTCTCATATCCATTAAATATTCCTTTTTTTTTATATAGAAAAAGAAGCTTCAATTAGTTACCATGTAATCTTTCAACACCATATTATTCAATTAGTCTTTCTTTAACGAAAAAAAGGTTTCGGTTAGTTATTATATTATCTTTTAACAATATATTCTAATAAAAATGTTAACAATAAATAAATGAGTTTTTTAATTAAAAAAATAAAAATAAAGGAATTTTTGTTAATCATATGTTCACATATTTTGAGCATAATCTGAAACACAAACCTTCTTTTGATCTAACCTTTTTTCTTCTTCAGGTTTGGCAAACACCTATTCTTTTGTTATTTCTTTTACTTATATTTTGATTTTTATATTATATGTATCAACCACCTTCTAATGCTACTTTTTAATATAATATGTTTTTGTCTTTTTGTTATTTTTATTTTTGAAGACAACTTTTCAAACAACATCTTAAATTTTTTTAATGATGTTTGCACACATATTTACAATACCTTCATTCAATTTTGATTCCTAACTAACCAATAAATTTCATCACTCTGATTTTTATTTTTATTTTCTAAAAATTATGGCTACAAAATTTGATCTCATTGATATCATAACCATCTATAATAAATACAAAGTATTGAGATTCAAGATTAGGATCGTTTGAATATAGAGAATGTCAAACTTCAAAGATCGAGACCAGATTGATTTATTCGATATGGTTTTCATGGATAAAAAAGTACGTATGAGTTCTTTTTCTTTGTTAACTTTTACAAACTAGCATGACTTTACATTATTTAAAATTATTTTATATGATAATTAATCTTTACGATTTTTATTTGTGATGTTTTATTATTGTTTTTAGAACATTTGTATGTATAGTTATTCACAATTTTTGTTGACTTTTGTTGTTTCTAATATTTTAAGGGAGCAAAATTCAATGTATTGTGTGGAGTGGAAATTGTCAAAATATCAATTTATGCTGGTTCATGAAATAAGAATAACTGTAAGTTTAATCCAACTTGCCATGACTATAGACTATTTTTTTATGGTGTCAATTTTTTTTTATATCGATTGCCTGTTACTTTGTTTTAGCTTTTTTTATTGCATTGGATATCAACTTCACCTTTCATATTTTTTTAAAGATATTATTAGAGTATTAACTGCAAAGGGAGAACTTACAAAATACAAAAGTGGTGTCGAACCAACCAATTATACGCAGAGGAGGGGAGAAACTCACGTGCACACTATCAGATAGATCAACTTATTGACTTTATGTCTGAAAATTCAGATGTACCCATTATGTTGATATTGCAATTGGTTAAGTTTAAATTGTATAGAAGTATTTTTCTTAAGAAATTCTTACGTGTTTCAAATTAAAGTTTACTTTGTATATTAAAAATTGTTTATATTGTTTGCAAATGGGAGTATCGAACACACCCTATAATAATTCAAAACTAATAATTAACGATGTTGTTCCTGAAGTTCAATAACTCCAAACCAGGTATTCACAAATTATTAATCAAACAAAAATCATGAATTAGGAGACCCATTATATATTATATTTTGTCCTTTATTCTACTCTATATTTTATCTGGATTACAAATTTTATTATCCTCTCATTTATCGTTGATCAAATTCCTTTTTCTAGCCATAATGTTAGTTATGGGCCTTGTATTAGAGGTTCTCTCTATAAAAAAAAAAAGGAATTGCTGGGTTGGTTTGTCCATATCCTTGTCTTTTAAAAAAAAAATATTTTTATATGTCCAAATATTGCTCTTAAAATTCGATTGGAGGTAATTTATGCTTGTATTTTTTAAATGTGTGTTAGTCTAGCCAATTTCATTTGTAATTGGAAATCCCCATGGAAACCGCCCCATTCAAGGATTCTTTTGACGAGGACTTTTTCTCCATGGGGTAGGGGATCATACCTTACCATACATACCCCACATCCAATGAGGAATCGTCCGAGAGCAATTACTAATTAAAAATAGTAGGATTTAATTTATTTTTTTCATATTGATGGAGCTCCATTAAAATCTATGAATATACATAAACAAAGAATGGAAATGAAGGACGAGAAAATACAATTTGACCCCGTCCTACCCCATTGACATCTTGAGATCCACACGAACACAAAATCCCCTCTTTATTTAATCTTTATCATTACAATTTGACCCCGTCCTACCCCATTGACATCTTGCTCCTATTTTTTTTTTGTCTTATCTATGAAATTTAACTTTATTAGTGACAACTTATCACTTTTATAATGCATTTTTGTTAATGAGAGTTTAATATCGTTGTATAATAAAAGTTATGGTATAAATAATAGGAACTTCATTATAGTGATATCATGTTTATTTTACATATATATAAATTAAGATACTCTTCATTGAATATTATATAACGCATCGATGAAAAATATTATTTTCTGAATGACCACTTAACAAAAATTAATTTATCAATGACAGGTTGTCTTTTTTATTTGAATTAATTTACTTTGTGAGAACTTATCCCGTGCATTTGAGTTCTTTCAAAGATTCTATAAGTGAAATCTTCTCGAGCGTATTTGCTCCTAATTTTTTTTGTCTTATCTATGAAATTTAACTTTATTAGTGACAACTTATCACTTTTATAATGCATTTTAGTTAATGAGAGTTTAATATCGTTGTATAATAAAAGTTATGGTGTAAATAATAGGAACTTCGTTATAGTGATATCATGTTTATTTTACATATATATATATAATAAGATACTCTTCATTGAATATTATATAACGTATCGAAGAAAAATAATATTTTATGAATGACCACTTAAAAAAAATGATTTTATTAATGACAGCATGTCTTTTTTATTAAAGTTGATTTAATTTGTGAAAACTTATCCCGTGCAATTGAGTTATTTCAAATATTCTATAAGTAACACCTTCTCCAGCGTATTTGCTCCTAAAAACTTGTCTTATCTATGAAATTTAACTTTATTAGTGACAACTTATCACTTTTATAATGCATTTTAGTTAAAGAGAGTTTAATATCGTTATATAATAAAGGTTATGGTATACATAATAGGAACTTCATTATAGTGATATCATGTTTATTTACATATATAAAAATTAAGATACTATACATTGAATTTTATATAATGTATCGATGAAAAATATCATTTTATCAATGACCACGCAACGAAAATTATTTTATCCGTGACAACTTGTCATTTTTGTCGGAGTTAGTTTTATTTGTGACAACTTATCCCGTGCATTTGAGTTATTCCTAAGATTTTATAAGTGACAATTAGTCTAGCATATTTGCTCCTTAAAAAAATTGTCTTATCTATGACATTTAACTTTATTAATAACAACTTATCACTTTTTTCAATGCAATTTAGTTAAAAAAGAGTTTAATATCCTTATGTTAAAAAGAGTTTAATATCATTATATAATAAAAGTTATTGTATAATAATAGGAACTTCGTTATAGTGATATCATGTTTTTTACATATATATAAAATAAGATACTCTTCATTGAATATTATATAACGTATCGATGAAAAATATTATTTTCTGAATGACCACTTAACAATAATTAGTTTATCAATGACAACTTGTCTTTTTTTATTCGAGTTAATTTAATTAGTGAGAACTTATCCGATGCATTTAAGTTATTTTTAAGATTTTATAAGTGACAACTTAAAAAACTTGTCTTATGTATGACATTTAACTTTATTAATGACAGCTTATCACTTTTTTTAATGCATTTTAGATAAAGTGAGTTTAATATCCTTATGTAATAAAAGTTATGATATAATAATAGGAACTTCATTATAGTGATATCATGTTTTTACATATATATATAAAATAAGATGCTCGTCATTGAATATTATATAACGTATTGATGAAAAATATTATTTTCTGAATGGCCACTTAACAATAATTATTTTAACAATGACAACTTGTCTTTTTAATTCGAGTTAATTTAATTTGTGAGAACTTATCTCGTGCATTTAAGTTATTTCTAAGATTTTATAGGTGACAATTAGTCTAGCATATTTGCTCCTTAAAAAACTTGTCTTATGTATGACATTTTACTTTATTAATGACAAATTATCACTTTTTTAAATGCATTTTAGTTAAAGAGAGTTTAATATCGTTATATAATAAAGTTTATGGTATACATAATAGGAACTTCGTTGTAATGATATCATGTTTATTTACATATAAAAAAATTAAGATACGATACGTTGAATTTTATATAATGTATCGATGAAAAATATCATTTTATCAATGACCGCGCAACGAAAATTATTTTATTCGTGACAACTTCTCACTTTTGTCGGAGTTAGTTTTATTTGTGACAACTTATCCCGTGCATTTGAGTTATTTCTAAGATTTTATAAGTAACAATTAGTCTAGCATATTTGCTCCTTAAAAAATTTGTCTTATCTATGACATTTAACTTTATTAATAACAACTTATCACTTTTTTCAATGCATTTTAGTTAAAGAGAGTTTAATATCCTTCTGTTAAAGAGAGTTTAATATCATTATATAATAAAAGTTATGGTATAATAATAGGAACTTCGTTACAGTGATATCATGTTTTTTACATATATATAAAATAAGATACTCTTCATTTTCCGGGGTGCCAACCTAGTTGGGATGTTGGTGTTGTTTCCCGATGACTGTCTCTCTCCTTGCTTAACCAAAAAAAATATTATATAACGGATCGATGAAAAATATTATTTTCTAAATGACCACTGAACAATAATTATTTTATCAATGACAACTTGTATTTTTTATTCGAGTTAATTTAATTTGTGAGAACTTATCCCGTGCATTTAAGTTATTTATAAGATTTTATAAGTTACAACTTAAAAAACTTGTCTTATGTATGACATTTAACTTTATTAATGACAACTTATCACTTTTTTAATGCATTTTAGATAAAGAGAGTTCAATATTCTTATGTAATAAAAGTTATGATATAATAATAGGAACTTCGTTATAGTGATATCATGTTTTTTACACATATATAAAATAAGATACTCGTCATTGAATATTATATAACGTATTGATGAAAAGTATTATTTTCTAAATGACCACTTAACAATAATTATTTTATCAATGACAACTTGTCTTTTTAATTCGAGTTAATTTAATTTGTGAGAACTTATCCCGTGCATTTATGTTATTTCTAAGATTTTATAAGTAACACCTTCTCTGGCTTATTTACTCCTCAAAAAAACTTGTCTTATCTATAAAATTTAACTTTATTAGTGATAACTTATCTCTTTTTTAATGCATTTTAGTCAAAGAGAGTTTATTATCGTTGTTTAATAAAAATTATGGTATAAATAATAGGAACTCCGTTATAGTGAGATCATATATTTTTTAAATATCAATAAAAGAAGATACTCTATATTGAATATTATATAACATATCGATGAAAAATATTAATTTCTGAAGACCACTCAACAAAAATTATTTTATCAATGACATCTTGTCTTTTTTATTAAAGTTAATTTACTTTGTGAAAACTTATCCCGTGCATTTAAGTTATTTATAAGATTTTATAAGTGAAAATTAGTCTAGCATATTCGCTCCTTAAAATACTTGTATTATGTATGACATTTAACTTTATTAATGACAATTATCACTTTTTTTAATGCATTTCAGACAAAGAGAGTTTAATATCCTTATATAATAAAAGTTATGGTATAATAATAGTAACTTCGTTATACTGATATCATGTTTATTTACATATATAAAAAATAACATACTCTACATTGAATTTTATATGAAGTATCGATGAAAAACATCATTTTATCAATGACCACTTGACGAAAATTATTTTATCCGTGACAACTTGTCACTTTTGTCGGAGTTAGTTTTATTTGTGACAACTTATCCCGTGCATTTGAGTTATTTCTAATATTTTATAAGTGACAATTAGTCTAGCATATTTGCTCCTTAAAAAACTTGTCTTATGTATGACATTTAACTTTATTAATTACAACTTATCACTTTTTTTTAATGCATTTTAGTTAAAGAGAGATTAATTTTCTTATGTAATAAAAGTTATGGTATAAATAATAGGAACTTCGTTATAGTGATATCATGTTTATTTTACACACACACACATATATAAGAAGATACTCTTCATTGAATATTATATAACGTATCGATGAAAAATATTATTTTTCGAATGACCACTTAACAAAAATTATTTTATCAATGACAACTTGTCCTTTTTATTTGAATTAATTTACTTTGTGAGGACTTATCCCTTACATTTAAGTTCTTTCAAAGATTCTATAAGTGAAATCTTCTCCAACGGATTTGCTCCTAAATTTTTTGTCTTATCTATGAAATTTAACTTTATTAGTGACAACTTATCACTTTTATAATGCATTTTAGTTAATGAGAGTTTAATATCGTTGTATAATAAAAGTTATGCTATAAATAATAGGAACTTCGTTATAGTGATATCATGTTTATTTTACATACATATAAAATAAGATACTCTTCATTGAATATTATATAACGTATCGAAGAAAAACAATATTTTCTGAATGACCACTTAACAAAAATGATTTTATCAATGAACGCGTGTCTTTTTTATTAAAGTTAATTTAATTTGTGAAAACTTATCCCGTGCATTTGAGTTATTTCAAAGATTCTATAAGTAACACCTTCTCCAGCGTATTTGCTCCTAAAAAACTTGTCTTATCTATGAAATTTAACTTTATTAATGACAACTTATCACTTTTATAATGCATTTTAGTTAAAGAGAGTTTAATATCGTTGTATAATAAAGGTTATGGTATACATAATAGGAACTTCGTTGTAGTGATATCATGTTTATTTACATATATAAAAATTAAGATACTATACATTGAATTTTATATAATGTATCGATGAAAAAGATCATTTTATCAATGACCACGCAACGAAAATTATTTTATCTGTGACAACTTGTCACTTTTGTCGGAGTTAGTTTTATTTGTGACAACTTATCCCGTGCATTTGAGTTATTTCTAAGATTTTATAAGTGACAATTAGTCTAGCATATTTGCTCCTTAAAAAAATTGTCTTATCTATGACATTTAACATTATTAGTGACAACTTATCCATTTTTTTAATGCATTTTAGTTAAAGAGAGTTTAATATCCCTATGTTAAAGAGAGTTTAATATCATTATATAATAAAAGTTATGGTATAATAATAGGAACTTCGTTATAGTGATATCATGATTTTTACATATATATAAAATAAGATACTCTTCATTGAATAGTATATAACGTATCGATGAAAATTATTATTTTCTGAATGACCACTTGACAATAATTATTTTATCAATGACAACTTGTCTTTTTTATTCGAGTTAATTTAATTTGTGAGAACTTATCCCGTGCATTTAAGTTATTTCTAAGATTTTATAAGTGACACCTTCTCCGGCTTATTTACTCCTCAAAAAAACTTGTCTTATCTATAAAATTTAACTTTATTAATGACAACTTATCACTTTTATAATGCATTTTTGTTAAAGAGAGTTTAATATCGTTGTATAATAAAAGTTATGGTCTAAATAATAGGAACATTGTTATAGTTAAATCATTTTTTTTTATATATATCAAGGAAAGAAGATACTCTACATTGAATATTATTTAATGTATCTATGAAAAATATCATGTTATCAATGACAAATCAACAAAATTTATTTTATCAATGACAACTTGTCTCTTTTTATCGGAGTTAATTATATTTGTGACAACTTATCTCGTGCATTTTGCGTTATTTCTAAAATTTTATAAGCGAAAGCTTATCTAGCATATCTACTCCTAAAAAAAACTGTCTTTTGTTTGAAATAATATTATTTTATCTTTATCAATGACCACTCAACAAAAAATATTTTATTCGTGACAATTTGTCTCTTTTATCATAGTTAATTTCATTTGTGATAATTTATCACGTGCATTTGAGTTGTTTTTAAGATTTTATAAGTGACAACTTGTCTAACATATTTACTCCTCAAAAAAACATATTTTCTGTGTGAATTTAACTTTATTAGTGACAACTTATCACTAATAATAGTGACAACTTAAATAATAGAAACATTGTTATGGTGATATCATGTTTTTTTTATATATTTCAGTGAAAGAATATACTCTACATTGAATATTATTTAATATATCAATGAAAAATAATATATATATATATATATATATAAATATTGGTGAAAGAAGAAGGTACTTTATGTTAAATATTATTTAATTAATAAATGACAAATATTATTTTATCAATGATCTCTAAAGAAATATAGTCTATCAACGACAACTTGCCTTGAATATTAGAGTCACTTTCACTGATGACAACTTATTCCGTGAATTTGAGTTCTTTAAAAAAATTATAGGTGACAACTTGTCTCGTGTATTCTTTGCAACAAAAAAAAAACTTGTCTTTTGTATCATAGCTAATTTTATCACTGACGTCTTATCACTTGCATCTGACTTATATTTATAATTCTATTAGTGACAACTTCTTTCGTGTTTAATAGTTCAATTAATCAATGTAAATTTCTCTCGTGCATTTTAATTATTTTTTAAATTTTAGTCCGTGTCAATATCTTTCACACATTTTAGTTAAAGAAGATTTAATATTGATGTGTAATATAAATGATGGTCTAAATAATAGGAACATTATTACAGTGATATCATGTTTTTATATATATCATTAAAATAATACACTCTACTTGAAATATTAGTTAATATACCTCCCAAGATAAATTATTTTATCAATGACAACTTGTCTCATGTCTTCCTTTTATTTTTATTTTTATAACTAATAAGCAATGAAAATTATTTTTGCATATATTTATGAAATTTATTTCAAAGATAACACAAAAAACTATTATGAGTTTGTAAAATAATTTATATTGTTTATTATATGAGTTTAATGGTGATGGGTTAACGGTACAAAACAACTTTGCAGACACAACCAATCATACTACCACCATTAAACTCTTATTATATATGGATCACATAAATTATTTATATAATAAATTTAAAAGATAATTTTGTTTATAATAGTGTTTTTTTTTTTTGAATGGAATGGTGTAATTTTTTACAACTTATAATTTGATAGAGGAGAAGTAGGACGTTAATAACAATCTTTTGATAACCCCCATTAACAAATCTTTTTTGAGCATTTTTATTACCTCTCTCACCTCAACTTTTTACCAAACAAACTATTGTTTTTGTTTTTACTACCGTCTCTCCCACGTGAAAACTGCCCAAGCATCACTAATCACATCACTTTTACTTTTGTAATTATTTCTTCTTTTTTATTGTGAAAAGTCTCATTTATCTTTGGTACTACTCTACTCTCTCAGGTGAAGTACATTTATCTTTAATTTTTATCTATTAGTCTCTCTCTTGTAAGTGAAGAGAGTAAGAGTTCTACCACTCACAATAGTTTGGGCCGGATGGGTATAACAATAGATCAAAGTCTGTTTTGTATATTGTGTTGACTCCAACTCTCAATTTCCGCATCCTGTCTCCAACACAAACAAACCCTCATTTGTTAATCATTCAATCAAAATGGCAATTGCACGCACTGGAGTTTACGTTGACGACTATTTGGAATGTAAGCACCTTTTATTTTCTCTTCTTTCATTTAACCCTAACCCTAATTTTTCCCCCAATTTTTCACCGATTTTTTCAATTTTGTGCCAATTTTTCTATTCGATAGATGCCAACACATTGCCCGCTGAGCTTCAGAGACTTCTCAACACCGTTCGTGAACTCGATGAACGATCCCAATGTAAATTCCTACTTAAAAACTTCATTTTTTAACCCTAAAATATTTACCTTTTTTTCCATTTGTTGATGTGAAATTACTCATTTTTACACCATTGCATCTAAAATTAGATTTTTATAATAATTATTTATTGTTGTTGTGGTTTTGTTGTGTGATTGAAGCTATGATAAACCAGACAAGGCAGCAGACAAAGTACTGTATGGGGTTTTCATCTCATGGCTCTAAGAAGGGTAATCATAATTATAATAACAATTATATGAATGAGGATGATGATGTTTCCATTGAGAAAATGCGAAAAGAAATTGAGGCGAATCAGGATAGTGCATTAAGTTTATGTACTGAGAAGGTTTTGTTGGCTAGGCAAGCATATGAACTGGTTAGTTTCTTTTTAGCTTTTATGGCTTGGACAAGAGGGTTTTATATATAGCATTTATAAGGCTTGTATGCGTTAATTATTGTTGCAACAAGGGGCCAAGGGCTTTACATTTTTGAACTTAATAATATCTATACATGATATCTAATGAGTAAAGGATGGCCTTAATGGTAATGTGATTAAGTTGTCATTAAATTAAGCACTGATCATATCATGTAGATTAAAATACGTACTTCGAGATTGAGAAATTATTTTATTTTAGATAAATTGTTTTAGTGAGATGCTATCATATAATATCACTGCACAATTCTGCTCTAGGAACAACACCATTCTTCTTGTTTAAGCTGTGTGTCAATTTACATTATATGTCTGATCATACACACAAACACACAAAATGTAGAAAAATTTGCTTTAAGTTGTTTGAGAGGTACACTTTACTAGATGATTGTAGCTTCTATCTTTGGAGTCATGTGAATTTTTTCCATATTGCTTCTGGTTATACATACAAGTAACGCTGTACAGCTTAAGTTTCATGTTTTATTCTTGTATTTGCTTCATTCAGATAGACAGCCATGTAAAACGACTTGATGAGGATTTAACCTACTTTGCTGAAGATTTAAAGCAAGGTAAAATTACCATTTGATTTGCATTCTGATTTACTATGTCATGTATGCACAAATTATATTTTCATGATCAACCTATACAATTAGTATGATCTGGCAACCTGCAATTCTTACTGCATTATTCATTTTGTTCAAATTTATAAAAGAGTATGTTCAATATATTGGAAGTGCATAATTTGGTGTTTCTTGACCTGACTAAAGAAACATGTAATGTAATAATGCATTAGAGAGAAAGAGCACAAGCAAAAAGGAATGTTGTTTTGGAATTTAGGAGTATGTTTTTTCGTGCCCCTGAAATTCCCTTTTTCCTACTTTGTCAATGAAATTGTTCTTTTGGTACTTTATCAATTTATACCTTTCTTATTTTTTTTTTCTTTCACATTTTATTTTATCAGAGGGGAAAATATCACAAGACGAGCCAGCAATTCTTCCCCCATTGCCTATTGTCCCTAAACCTGAAAAGCGCAGGCACACATATGGTACACCTCAATCGAAGAGACTTGATTACAGGGAGAGAGACTGGGATAGAGACTTTGAGCTAATGCCTCCACCAGGAAGCCATAAGAAGGACTATATGATCCCTATGGATATTGATCAACCCATTGATCCAAATGAACCTACATACTGTGTTTGTCATCAGGTTATGATATACACATTGTTAATAATATGTCTTATAGTTTCAAGTTTCCTTGTGGACAATTGTGTCATATTATCTTGTTTTTGCTTAAACTGAGTCAGTTTATTGAAATTTCAGGTATCTTTTGGAGATATGATTGCTTGTGACAACGAAAATGTGAGTTCTCTGAACTTTGCTCTCTTGTGCTGGTTCTGTTTCATAACTTTTTTGTTCCCTCTCCTTTTGTTATTTTGACTGAGTTTTGTTATGTTATTCTTGATAGTGCCGAGGAGGTGAATGGTTCCACTATTCATGTGTTGGCCTAACACAAGAGACAAGGTTCAAGGGAAAGTGGTATTGCCCAACTTGCAGATTACTACCACAATGTCAATGATAAATCTCTGCTCCAGTTGAACCAAGTTCATAAGTAGTCATTGTTGTTTGAATAGATTTTTCACTTTTTAGTGAATGCATAATTTTGGGGTTGTGTTATGATTAATTAATGGGGTAAAAGTTTGATGCAAATCCTCTTATGTAACTCTTTCCCTTTTGACCAGAAAATACACGTGGGATTTGAATGATTTGTCTTCTATTTTGCTTGACTATTTTGTGTGCCGGTTAACACACAGTGATGACATCTAATTTTTGTCACAAGCAATTTTTTGTATATGTTGATGTATATTTTTAAAGTAAAATATTAACAAACAAAACACTAGGATTGGTCTGGTGTGAGGGATTTGAGTAGTATGCATGAGGTTTTAGATTCAAAGCACATTGCCTCCATTGTACACAAACAAAAAAGAGTATGATAGTAACAAAAAATGATAATGTTTGAGGTATGCTTTTGAATTTTATCTAAAATGATTTTATTATTTAATTTTTATAAAAATGATAATAATGGCTTTTAAGCCCTCACTAATACAAAAAGAAATGATAATGATAATTAAAAATGAAAATGAAAATAAATAAATGCAATTTTGGACTAGTTAAGAATGATTTTGGACAAGGTTGTTTTATTAGAATTAAAAAAAAAAAAGATTTTGGACAAGGTTATTTTAGATTTTTTGTTGTTTTATTACCTACTTTCTCCATCCCAAATTATAAGTCATCATTTACAATACCAATAAATCTTTAATGATACTCTTTCTATTATACCTTTAATTGTTATTACTTTCTCTTCTTTTAATTTATTTTTTCAATGTTATTTATAAATGACAATTTTTTAAAACAACTCATAATATCTCTTCCATATACATATTTAATTGCATTTCTTAATATGTGTGAAATAATCAAAACAATTTATAATTTGGGACGGAATGAGTAATTAGTAATAATGTGATTGATTTCATAAAATAAAAAATGTGATTGCCCTGTTTTTTGTTTCCTAAAATATTAACCCTAAATTATACGATAAATAGAGGTTAAGTGAAATAGCAAAAGGAGACGAAAAACAAAGGAAACGGAGTGAAAAAGAAAACAGGTTTCCAAAATCGGTACGCTCTACAATCTATCACCTCATAAGAAAAGTTGTGATATTGCTTTTGTAGAATTTGTTGATTATTGCTATGAACACTGAATTGAAGGCACTTGCAGAAAATGAAACTTGGATTTTGACTGATTTGCCTGCTGGTAAGGTACCTATTGGTTGCAGATGGGTCTACAAAATCAAATATCTTGGTAATGGTTCAATAAAATTTCAAATCAATTGCATTTTCTCTTTAGACTTCTTAACAAATGCCCTAAAGGGACTTAGGTCACTTGTTTGCATTTTCCTTTATTATTATCTTTCTTGTACATACTATATATGAATGTTACTCAAGAAAAATTTGACATTTTTTTTTAGCGAAAACTTTTGACATGTGTTCATGTCTCATTGCTTATTTGGTCAAGATGTCTCATTAAATTTAGAAGGCCAAATTACATACATATTTAATCTCTTAACTAATTAAGTATTTTCATTTTGAAATGAAAATAATGTAAGTCGGGTGATCCCTTCCGTTAATTTTTAACATCAATTGACTATCTTAAAATACATTCCATAAAAGCAGTCCACCACAGTCGCCTGGTGAATACTTTTCAACAGCTGTTTGAATACTGTTTTCTTCCGTGGAACTACCACCCATGACATGGCCATCCATTTTAGTAACAATTATTGTGTAAATGCTATGGCCTGTCATCCTGGCCAATATTGCCATCGGTAACCAACCAGTATAACAAGATCTGGTTTCTGCAAACAAAATAATAAATACCGTTGCTTTAGAAATTTGGTGCATTTCTTCAAAAAGAGCATCTTCATGTTTGTGCCACCCAGTCGCATCAACAATTATAAGATCACAGTTTTCTTCCTTGCATCTCTCCACGCCTTTCACAGCAATTTTGACACGATCCAACTCTGTATAGACATTGTCAAAACATATTGGTTGGACAATAGACATAATGAATAATTGTTATGGCCTCAAATATTTAAGAATTATCCGTTTTGAATTTTGAGTGAGTTTTCACGGATTTATCCTTTATAAAATGTCTCTTGTTTTTTTTTTTTAGGAATCTAAATTAGCACGCACACTCAAATTAACACCGGAATCGAACTTGACACCCTGCGAAGGAGCACACTCTCAAATCAATACCATCGAACTAACCCAAGTGGATTATAAAATGTCTCCCATTAATATTGTTTATAAACTACAATTAATCTCAATTTTGAAACAACTTGAAACTATTTTAACTTATCAGAACAATAATATAATCAATAGATAACAAGTTTAAACCTCAAATCAAACTGTCTTGCTATCATACTTCCTCAAAATAGACTAAATGAAACAAAAATAGTAGTAGTAGTACTTGACTGTATTGATGTTTTAACGTGGCATCTTTTCTACCTCAAGACTCAAGTAGTAGCAATGCAGTAACTTCTTTTCGCTCAACAAGCTGGCATGATCTGCTCCACCTGTACTTTCCTTCTCCTTCTTCAATTTGATATGCATGTGATGGCAACATTGCATTTGCATTAAGAATTCCATACTAATTTTATCACCAATGTCATTTCACCTTGAAGCACAGAATGAGATATCATTTTGTATAGTTGAAGACAGTGAAGGTAACCTAAATCAAACTTTTATTTCTGTTTTCTCCTTTGCTTTATTTTCACCTCTGAGTCTCTAACAATAGGTTTTATCTCATGTCAAAGCTGATTTGTTAAAGATAGTATGCAAGTTGAGAAGTAGTTTTCATCATTTAGGAACCAAAGTGCATTCTAAGGTATACAATAGAATAAAAAAAGCTGCAATTTGCAAACACTATGTAACTTATTTTATTGAGAGTGTTGCACTATAGGTGATGAATTTACTGATTAAACTCTTTTCTGTTTGGCTAGTTTAGCGGTTAATTTTTTGTTGTTAGGTGGTTCGTTTTCTATTTTTGTTTCAGTTAGTTTGAATCGTTTTGTATAAATACTTCAAGAGCTTATGCTTTTAATCAATTTATTGATATGATAATCTTCTTTTACACATTATAGCATCAGAGCCAGGTTAGGGGAAATCCATGTTTAATTTAATTTGTATGATAGGTATTTCTTTACTTTACGTTTCTACTGTGTACATATATTTTCTTTTGGCATGTTCAATATGCTTGCAACTTTAACCTATTCAAATTGCCAGGTCATAACAATTGGTGCAAAGCCATCTGCATAATATTTGACTCTTAGCATTCATTGAGCAACTGTTTTTGTCATACACTTGTACTGGTTGTTGTTTGCTGATTTCATATTATTGGAGAAGGATTGGCAATATGATGTAATCAAATTATGAGCCACGGAAAATCACGTGTTCTTAAAACGCAATCTGGCAGCAGCATTGCGGCCAAACTAGATTACCATTCTGCAACCAATGTTTGTATGTCATACGAACCACATTAATAAGACAAAAAAATAATGCTGACTCGAATGTGTGTGGTAAAATGATGAAATTGGTGTTAGCTTCTATAAAATTGGAAAGCTAGAGTATAAAATAGAAATTTCAATCTTGTTTTTCTAGTTCTTACAACAGGTTTTATCTCAGGTCCTGATTTATGAAGAAATCGGAAAACTAGAATATAAAGTAGAAATTTCAATCTTGATATATATGTGAAAGTAAGTGCTGGTATAAGACTTGTGGCAGTTTGTGTGTTAATTAATCTTCAGTTTGTAGATCTATGTAAAACCATTGTTTTCTCTTTCTTGGCTAGTTCAAGTTCAACTATTATACCTGAACAGGATAGTCTAAACCCTGTGTTTTTGACATTTGTGTCTCTTGCTGAAACTTGCTTCAGACGGGATCTTTCCCATCCCTTAATATGACCAACATTGTTCTTGCAGGTAAATGTGATGATCCGGAGAACATCAAAGACTATAGACCAATTTCATTGCGTTACACATAATCCTATCAGAGGTGTTGGCAAACAGATTAAAACCTACTATTGCAAATTCTCTTGGAGTGGGATCTTATTTAGACCGTCCTTCACTAATTGGAAGAGGCAAAAAGAGTGTTTTTGGATTTATAAAAGATTTTATCTGGGCCCGAGTTTAATCTTGGACTTCTAAATGTCTCTGTGGTGCGGGTAAATAGATTCTCATAAATCGGTAGTTCAGTCCATCCCTACCTATTGTATGAGTGTATTCCGCTTGCCCTCCACTTTTACTTACTTTAGAGATTGAACATATCAATTCCTTTTGGGGGGTTTGAAGCAAAATGGGCGAAGAAGTATGAATTGTTTGAGTTGGAAAAGATTGACGGCAAGAAAAAAGCATGGAGGTCTAGACCTTCAAGATTTTCCAGGTTTTAACCTTGCAATGGTGGAGTCTTTTGACGAACAAGAAAACTATCAGATATTGCATCGTCAAAGCCAAATATTTTCCCAAAGAGGATTTCATGGAAGCGGCATTGAGCTACAATCCTAGTTTTACTTGGTGTAGTATCTCGTCTTCTCAAGAGTTTCTTAAGGTTGATTTCCGGCGGATAATTATAGATCGATCATCCATAAATATTTGGACCAGGTCTTGGCTTATATTTAGTACCATGCATCCCCACAGTTTTCTTTCAATGCTCAATTTAGTCAATAAAAAGTCTAAGATTTGTTGTTGCCCAGTTAAAGAAAATGGAACTCTCAGCTACTGCAACCAACTTTGACTCCTGCAGATTGCTCTCAAATTCTCAATATCCCTCTTCACCCTTGCAACCATAACGAATTTAATGATATGAGAATTTGGATGTATACTGGAGATGGAAAGTACACAGTCAAGTCCTCTGTTAGACTTCACATGGATACTTTTACACTTTCTCATAAGACAAATGTGAATGGTGATTGGCACCCAGTGTGACAGTCCTCTCCCACCAAAAATTAAATCATCTGTCGAGATGTCCTCCCTAGCGCAACCAAAGAAGATTTCTATGTCCCTTGCTGATTCAAAGTAATCAATTCATTTCTGTTCTCTTTGGTGCTGCAATATTCTTTCCCAATCAAACTTGCAGAGGTTCTGTGTTACTATATATTTCGTTTGGAGTGCTAGAAATGACAAACTTTGGAATGGCAAAGTGTGGGATGCGAACTGGATTTTAGCTCGAGCGAAACACTTCCTTGTGGATCGAACCTGGGTGAGTAGAAAAACTGATCCCAAGCATGAACCTTCGACTCCTCTACTTGCTGGAAAGTGGCACAAACTGAAGAAGGGTTATCTCCAATGCAATGCGGGCTCATCTTTCTTCCAAGAGATGCACACAGTAGGAACAAGAATGTGCGTTAGAGATCATATTGGAGCTTTTGTCATTGATCTTGGTCTGGTGCTTGGATGGAAGTCAATGAAGGAGAAGCTTTAACCTTTTGCAAGTCATGCACAGGATGCGTAATAGGGCAGAGGCAAAAGTGATTTTTGAGATTGACTGCAAGCAAGGAGGAACATGATTCTTAACTGTACAATAGACAATATAGATTTTGGGAATATAATTTCCGAATGCATTTCTATTTTGGATATCCCAACCAAATTATCAAGTGGCTTTTGTGAAGAGACAAAAGAATATGGTTGCTAACACCCGTGCTGGTCACTCATACTCTTGTTAGGGCGTCCATTTCCTATGCTAGTCTCTCTATTTTACTTATTGCCCTGTAATGCTCAAAACGTTTCTCATGAATGATATGAATTGAGTTTGTATAAAGTTCAACTTTTATACACTATTTATTTATTTATTTTGATAAGCGCAGAGAGCCCCTATATCTCTGTTGTGAAATTTTCAATCTTGCTCTTGCTCTAACAACAGGTTTTATTTCATGTCAAAGCTTATTTGTTAAATATGTATTAGAGTTGAGAAGTGGCATGCAACGGTTTGGACGTTATGGAAAATAAGGAACGACAAAATCTTCAATAATGGAGGGTGTGAGGTGTTGAGCATCGTTGAAGAGTTGAAGGTTTTGTCTTGGAGATGGACCTTATCTAGGTTGGATATACCTTCGTGTTTGTTTTATGAGTGGTCTTGGGACCCAAATGAGTGTTTGCTTCGGACTATGCCATAGTGGTTCTGTGTTGCTGGAGGTTTTTTGGATGCTGTCATGCTGAGGGCCTGCGGGTCTGTTACCTGCTGTTGGCAGTGCCGCACCTTGACAGTTTTTTCTGGTTTTTTAAGTGGGGTGGGTTAGCTATGCCCCTGAAATTTGGTTATGTAGCTGAATTGCAGGGCCATAACTACTGTCATCTTTGGGTGTGATGTTTGGTGATTTTTTCTCTAGGTGCTTTGTGGGTTTGGTGCTTAGGGTATATCCGGCACCTTTTGCATTTCGTTCCTTTTGTGTACCTAGTGCATCTTGTGCGGGTATTGCTTAATAAATTTTGCTGATTCAAAAAAAAAAAGAGTTGAGAAGTGGCTTTCATCATTTACGAACCAAAGTGCATTCTAAGGGACCCAATGAAATAAAAAATCTGCAAACATTATGTGATCTATTTTATTGATAACATTGTACCATAGAACATAAATCAACTAAACAAATATACATAGGATAAACAATGGAAATCCTGCTTCAGAAACCAAAAACTTATGGAGAAGCATGAAAGAAGAAAGAAAAGAAAGGTTTCAAATAATCAAGTGAACTGATATTTGTTAATTAATGTGATTATCAGAGGCTCCAATATTAAAGCAGGACCAGTGCATACAAAATAGTCCTTTCCATATTTCTCTGACACGGAACCAGGGCTCAACACATAAATATCCTCAAATCCCATTCTTATCACCCTGTAGAAAATCTCACGTCCCTGAAAGGGAAAAAAAATTCTATTCTATGAAAAGTCTTCACTCAGTAATATGGTACGTGAAAAATTCCAAATGTTTGGTCACATGTCCACAACGTAAATCATTCTATAATTTAATTGGTATGCATTGTTTGTGTGAAGATCTTTTACACTATCAATCAACCAATCACAAATCATCTTATATGTGACTTTGAGTAAATAGAATTAAAGTCGGTATTTTCAATAATGTGAAACTTATGATCGATTGACTGTGTAAAAAATACTGATCAAAACAAAACTCATCGTTCTAACCTGATCAATAATTTCATATTTTGAAGTGGTGTGTTATAAAATGCCTTTGATCTTTCTTTGGGAGGTTCAGCAAAAACTCTACTCATCTTATTCTCAAGGAGAGTAAAAGGAACACCTTGTTGAGTCCATGAACCTGGCTTCATTCCAGGCTCAGCACCAAATGAAATTCACTATGAGTTTGAGATTAATTCAAAGACAGATATGAAGTTGCTATTAAAGGAAGTGAAATCCTTTAGAAGGTCTCAGTCAGAGTCAAACAAGTGGTGCAACGATGGAGGGAAAAACGCACGTGGAGGCATCCAGATTTTTCTTTCTGGCAGGTTTTGAGGCAATTCAGGAACTTCATAAATTTTGTCAATAAACTCATACCAGTCATCCCTGCCTAATAGACAACTAACAAATGGCTTAACTTCAAACTCTTCCATATGTTCACCAGTTCCTATGAATATGACCGGACACTTTGTTGCTGCAACACTGCACATATAACATTAATCAGACCAATATGTACTCAAAACACATAAAAAAATAATCTAAGTAAATACATTTTAAGCAAATCAATTGTTATTCAAGTAATATCAACGATTGATTTTTTTAGCGGTTAAGATCTATTACTTTAAACTTTAAAGTGAATTGGTGACATACGCGCTAAGAGAACCACCACCCATGGCATGGCCATTTTAGAAACAATTACAGCTCCAATGTCAACACTTTGTGTAAATGCTGTGGCCAGATTACGACCACGATGATCAAAGGCATGCTGGCCAATATTGCCATCGATAACCAATATAACAAGATCTGGTTTCTGCAAAGAAAATATTGCAGAATTTATTGCCAACGATAACCAATATAATAAAAGTATCAAATGCATATACCGCATAAATAATAAATACCGTTGCTTTTGAAACTTGGCGCATTTCTTCAAAAAGAGCATCTTCTTGTTTGTGACCCCCACCCCCACCGGCATCAACAATTATAAGATCACAGTTTTCTTCCTTGAATCTCTCCACAGCTTCCGTGGCAATTTTGACACGATCTGACTCCATGTCGCTATAGAGCAATGCGGGATCAGCAATGTAATAATAATTATTTGATAATTGAAATCATAGACAAGAAAATGAAATGCAATGGATATCAAAGTTTCCACAAGCAAATGGTATTAAGGACTGGATTATAATAACTCGTCTGCAAGGACTTATAACGAGAATGAAGAGTGGTTTGGTCAAGAATGATCCATTCTAGAAATTAAAGAAAAATTAAACTGTGAAAACATTAAAAAGACTAAACAAAATTATTGCTAGAGTAAAATATTATATTATCAATCAATAAGGCAACAATACTACTACATTGGATCTTATCTACAAACAATACTAACCAACAAGGCAACAACAAATACAAACATGTATGTACCTTCCATAACAAGGGATGTTAGCTTTAGTGCCATTTTGTTTCACTTGATCAAACATACCATCTCTAAATGTATCTGCACACACTAAACCTGCCTTTAATCCCTTCTTCTGATAATAATTTGCATATTGTGTACATGCTGTAGTTTTGCCACAACCTGAATTTCATTTTAAAACGACATGACATTAGTATACTAATTAGCAAATGCTTCAAAACATCCATAACACTGACACTTCTAATAGAAGCATGTATATGACACCGACACGATTCCGACTCACGTTGTGTCCGGTGTTTGTGTGCTTGATAGTTCTAAACTTTTCCTATCATCTAAAAAGAGATGAACAAATAAATTCAAAACCATAACAGGTAAGAGTAACAAACCTTGAGCACCAAGAAACATGACAACATTTGTTTTCCCTTTTTGGGGAACGAAAGAAGGGTCATTTCCCGTAGGATACAACATTTTGCAGAGTCCATCAAACAATATTTGTTGGATCATCTTACGAGCGGCGTCGAGATGATGAAGATTAAGATGGTTGTAGAGAATGTTCTTGATTTTGGCATGTATGTCTCGGATGAGCTTGGGTTCAATAATGGATTGAATGAAAGCCAGGGGCGGAGCTGCATTGGTGTCAGGGTATGCAGCTGCACACCCTCGATTTTTGAAATTTCCACTAATTATTCTATGTATTAAAATTTTGCACACCCTGAAATTTGACTATTGCACCAACTGTACCAATACTCAAGTTAAACATTACACGGTTCATGAAAAGGTGCGCAGACATGACATTATATTGCAGCAAGCAAGTACACGGTTCACACTTGAATATATGGTAGAATAGTACAAATAGTACACTTATAGATTTTGAGAATCGAACATGGTTTTGGTAGGACCATGGCAACTCTTTCTTTGCCACCAAAGCAAGAGCCAAAAACATGTTGTAACTTCGTCGAATATAACATATATTTGTAAAGTTTTTAATGGTTTATATATAATATTTTTTGTCTTGCTGTTAAAGGTATTTTACTTTTCTTTTTAAGATCAAAGTTGAATAATTTTATAGAAGATAGATATGAGTACAAGTGATACTAAACTCATCAAGTGTAAACCAAACCAAACTAAACAACTGCCTATATATTCGTACAATCTAAAAGATTGACAAACCACTCATAGAAACGATATTGAATCCCTTTTTTTAGGTATGAACCATTGCTAAGAGTTATTTTTACTTGAATCTATCACCTTCAAGACCTTGGGAAATACATAGGAGGAAATAAGGTCATTATGCGCCCTCCAAATGCTCCACACCGTTGCGTGTCAAATTAGAAGCAACCCCCTAGCTTTTTTTTTCTTTTGACTAAAATAGAAGCAACAACTTTCTAGCAAGACAAAAAGGTCCTCCGACAAGACCATAGACACTCATAATCATGAAAAATCTCATACCAAATTGCACTCGCAAACTCATATTTTTCAAAAAGAGAGTCTTTTGATTTGGTCACCTCAGACACTAACAACACTTTGGTTCACTACCCGCCTCAAACACACCCCACCCTGACAAATTTCTTTTGGTAAATTCCTTTTAGAGACTATGACTATAACATTAACGACCTATTATTGATGATATACCTCTTTTAGATTTCAAGGAGTAAATATTATTATTTATCTAAATAATTATGGAGGACCAATGTTTTATGCGCTTATAAAAGAATAGTTATTTGATTGGGTAATAAGTGACAAAATTATAATTTCATACGTGAAATATATGGTAACATACGAAGAAAAAAATACTACACTAAAACTTTTATCTCATATAAATATTATTAATATTTTTATTTTTATTTATATATTATAATAATTTTGTGCACCCCCTGACCTAGGGTCCTAGATCCGCCACTGATGAAAGCTAGAGTAATCTCATTGAGGCAACGTTTGCGGACTTCTTTGTCAATCACAGTTTCATTGCTCATCTTGTTGAAAGCACGCAAAATCCTCCCTCCTGGATCCGCTACACCCATTCTACAGATTATTTAGGGTTGATAGACGAAGCTTTAGGGTAACAGATTGCTCGATTTTTTTGGATTAGGGTTTTGATAGGAGGATTTGGTTAACAAATTAAATGTAGATATTGTGAGTACATAATAACAAATCATAACCATTGATTTTTGAAAAATGTTGTTACCACATCAAAGGATTCTGAGAAATACCACAAAAATACTAAAATAACCTCATCGGCAGTTAACCAACGATAATTAATTGTTGATGGAAGTTGAGGTTAAATTTAACATTTCACGGTGTTTCTTAGCTTTGTTTGTAATATAAACAGCAATTTTCTTGATTTTTTCACTTTACATTTTCCTCACCTGGAGATTCTTACCATTCTTTCTTTTTTATAATAGGCCTTCATTTAGCATCTACACTAATCCATTGAGATTTTCTTTTCTCACACTACCAGTTGTTTTTCGTGCGTCTCTCGAATTTTCCATTTTATTCCCTTTGATTATTATATGCATTTGTTATATGCAAAATCCAAAGAAAAAAATAGTCATTAATATAAATTTTCATTCAAATTATTATGTGCATTTGTTATATCCAAAATCCAAAGTATGATACCTGATGTAGGATTTTTACTAGAGACAAAGGATTCAATTCTTCAATATTTATTATATGCTATAATTCTAACATTTACTTTGTCAAAAGTTAAATTTATAGCATGCAATACTTATTATTTTGCATTTTCAAGATAGAAACAAGAAATAATAAATAAATAGTTTGATACTCCCTTCGTCCCACATTATATATCACTTTAGCAATTTCACATAAACTAATAAATGTAGTTAATGTTGTATAAAAAAGAGTAATTATAAGTTATTTTACAAAAAATATCTTTTATTAATGGTATGGAAAACATTAACGATTATTTGATATTGTAGAACAACATATAATTTGAAACAAGAAAATTTTGTTAGAATAACATATAATTTGAGACGAGTGAAGTGATAAGTAGACATTATCAAAACATATTAGTTGAACAATACACAATCAACAATAAACTTAACGAATAATTATTATGACCTCAAATCTTTAGGAATTATCCATTTTGAATTTTGTGTAAGCTTTCGCAATTTATCTCTTATAAAAGATGTCTCGTTAAATCTAGATATTATTTATAAGCTACCATTAATCTTAATTGTCGAAACTATTTTAATGTACCATAACAATAATTTAATCAATAAATAACAAAGATGACACCTTACGGTGATCCTTGATCAAAATAGACTAAATGAAACAACAATAGTAGTAGCCCTACATGACTGTATTGATGTTTTAAACCCATACAAAATCTCCTTAAAAAAAACCACACAAAATCGTTTGGAAGAAAAGGGTGGTGATGCTAATATTAATATATTACATTAAAATGCCCTTGCTGCAGGTTTATTGAACAATTATTATTTTTATGGTAATGGGTAAAAAGTGTGTGGTAAAATGATGCAATTAGTGTTAGCTTCTATAAACTTGAAAAATTGAAGTATAAAACAACATGAAGAATTTGATATGTATGTGAGAGTAACAAGCTGAGATAAGATTTGTTAGTAGTTTGTATGTTATTCTTCAATTTGTAGATCTATGTAAAACCATTATTGATCATTTGATAGCAGATAGTCCCTTTCTCTGTTGTGAAAATTTCAATATTGTTCTTCTTGCTTTGAGTCTCTAACAATAGGTTTTATCTCATTTCAAAGCTTATTTGTTAAAGATAGTATGCAAGTTGAGAAGTAGTTTTCATCATTTAAGATCTAATGAATAAAAAATCTGTAGACATTATTGTAATCTATTTTATTGATATTATTGTACTATAGGACATAAATCAACTTAACAAATAATATACATAGGAAGAACAATGCAAATCCAGGAAAGGTTTCAAATAATCGTGTCAATTAATATTTTTATGAATGTGATTAGGAGAGATTATCATGCTCAATAACTTGAGCTCCTCTAAATTCTTCACCAGGATTCACAGTCACAGGCTCCAATATTGAAGCAGGACCAGTGCATACAAAATAGTCCTTTCCATATTTCTCTGACATGGAACCAGGGCTTGACACATAAATATCCTCAAATCCCATTCTTATCACCCTGTAGAAAATCTCACGTCCCTGAAAGAAAGAAAAAAAACTATTCTGTATAAAGCCTTCACTAAATATGATACATGAAAAATTCCAAATGTTTGGTCATGTGTCCACAATGTAAATCATTCTAGAATTTAATTGGTATGCATTGTCTGTGTAAGGATCATATTCAATAATGTGACAGCTTATGATTGATTGATTGTGTAAAAAATATTGTATCAAAATGAAACTCGTCGTTCTAACCTGATCAATCATTTCATATTTTGAAGGTGGTGTGTTATAAAAAGCCTTTGTTCTTTCTTTGGGAGGTGCAGCAAAAACTCTACTCATCTTATTCTCGAGGAGAGTAATAGGAACACCTTGTTGAGTCCATGAACCTGGCTTCATTTCAGGCTCAGCACCAAATGAAATCAACCTTTGAGACTCAGATTTCATTGCTTCTGATGGAGTCAAGATTTGAAAAGGGGAAGCAAGAGGAGGGTGTGAGCAGTATGAGCAGGTTTGAAGACCTTTAATTGCCGCACCACCTCTTCTCTTAAATCTAAAATGGCTTAGTATAGCATTGGTTAGAGTAACAGGTTTTGGAGATTTGTTCTTAACTATAACTGCTGTTGCCATGCTCACCGGATAGAGGGACACAATATAAGTCATGTCAAAAAATCTATTAGTGCTGATCAATTCAACCTGCAAAAAAGTGAATGGAAGCATCAAATACAACAGCCAAGTTTCAGTATTTCACTTTCAAAGTGCTAGCAAAAAGAAAAGAAAAAATACTAATTCATTGATTGTGCTAAATGGTATGATGAAGCTGATGATTCAGAAATATGATTTGTTTGGTTGAGCTGTGATGAAATATGTCCAAAGCACTCTCACGTCCAGCTTGAAGTGACGATTTCTTAGTTTCTGTATTTTTCACGATGGAGAGTGCTTTGGACATGTTTGTGAACACTCAATAAATTTGAGAACAGGAGCTAATTATATGTTAATGCAGAAGGTAAGAACTTTGGCTAGAATTGATTCTAGGGCTAGAACCAATTTTGAGCTTAAAAGCTAAAATAATAAATTCATGTTCTAATCACATTTGAAGCAAAAGGATATCTAATTATCAATCAAATTGTACCTGTAGAGCATCAATGGCATCATAGTCAACATCCTTTACAGTCCATTCTAAAGTGGAAGGAAGCAACTCTTTTGCACCAGGTTGTAATACTTCATTCAAGACCAAACCAATTCCACCTTTAGCTTTGTAAAGACCTGTTTCATTGGCAGGAATTGTGTAAAGAAGTTCCTCAAGTCCATCATCTTTCCAAAACACCTTTGGCTTGTAAGATGTTACATGAGCATCAGGTAATCTTAGGCTCAATGAGCTTCCATTTCTAACTGTTAGCTCAACAATGGGAATGCTATTAGACTCCAAGAATTTGATGCCTTTTCTTCCAAATTTCTCATTGAGTGCCTCAGGAGTTGAAAGAGGTGTTGTAGTTGTAGTAGCTGAAGAGGCTTTTATTAAGTTTAGTTTGGGAAGAGATAAGGAAAGAAAAGAAGCCATAGAGGAGAAAAAGTAGTAAGGTACTTTTTAAGTGGTTCCACACAAACAAATTATGAGCATGCTAATGCTAACTGTAGCACAATACTTTTTGGTTTGATTTTGGTTCCTCAAAGAAGGAAATTCATGTTATCAAACGATTGATTCTGTGTGGAAGGACATGTTTTGCATTGTACTCATGGCTTACTCTTGGATGGATCAATCTAATAGTGTCAAAAAAGGACAAAGAGTGTAACTCAGCATTGCCACATATATCCTTTGTTATCCATTTTGGCTTTTTTTTTCCTTGGAGGGTTTCTATTTTTCCTTCCCTATTTTTTATTTTTCATTCTGCTGGAGCATGAGCTCATAGTTCTTTCAAGTAATTAAATTAAAATTACTTTGTTGAATTGTTAACTAAGTTCAATATATATGAACAAAAAAAATAGTATATGAATTGTGAATTTGTGATGGATGGAGAAAAATGTGGTTTCTAAGATATACATTTTGCATGCAGACAAAAAGTCAACCTGAAAAAGTATATGGTATATGAAATTAGACTTTATCTAATAACAAGTAAAATAATTTTGTAACATGCTCATGTGTGTTTTCACCATTAGATCAATAGGTTCCGTATATCCTATTTGACTCAATGATGGAATTTTTTATTCAATAATAAAAATTAATTTGTGTCTGGTGCAAGACTTATCTCACTTGTGCATCATAAAATTGACCATGAAAATAACAATTTTTTAAATATTGTGTTTACACTAATCTCAAGTTTTTTATATGGAATTAAACCGTCCCCCAATAAATAAAACTTCAGTGATAGGTCACCCATTGAAAAAACAACCAGTAAAAGTAATCAAATAGGGTAACAAAATCAAAAATATTGAAGATCATAAACCACTCAAGGTTTTGTAGAATTTGTTGCTCATGTTAACTTGCTAGCTTGTGTATTCAGAACACTCTCTAAAGATTTTCTTTAAAAAAAATCAATTATTACAATTTACAATGCATTGGATACGCAAATTTTATAAAAAAAATTTACCAAGATTCTTAAATCGTTAGCATTTTCTTAACATAGAATCAAAATCAAGTAGTCGTGTTAAAAGGCTTGGATACTTCAAGCTAATATGGTTACAGTTACCCTTGCTTTGCTAAGGCAATGGTATCTTGCGATGGTCACCATCTTTTTTAATTATTCACCTTTCTTTTTAGAGCCTATTATTCACCTATTTGCTTTGCTCGCTTTTGGAATCATAAAATAAGTTGAATTTGTTTTGGCCAAAAATATAATTTTAAGTTAAATTAACTTTTAGACATCATTTTATAATATAGTACATCCATCCATTGCATCAGATACTTGTTAATTTTCGCACAATAATCGTCGTACAAGATTTTGTAGTAAAATTATCTAAAACAGACAATCAAATTGAGGACTAAAACAGCCACATTTTATATTATTAAATTAAAGGAGACGAGAGAAAAAATAAAATGAGTTACTCCACTCCATACCAAGGTTGATTAAACAAAAATCAAGACTCAAAAACAACACAACTCTTTCCATGACTAAAGCACTGAGAAGAAAACAAAAAGAGCCAGAAAACAAAGAACAAAGCACAAATAAAACAAAACCAAGACAAATATCAGCAAATAACTATCACTACTACTAGTTTAACTGCTCTTAGAAGAATCTTCAAATGCTGGGGTGGATCCATTCCTTTCTAACCGGACCTCTGAATTCACCTTCCCCTGTGCTGCATCTGCAGTAGCTGATTCTTTCATCAAGGTTGTATCAAGAGACTTGGGTAATGTAACTGAGCCAAATGTTATATCACTGGCCTTGTTGACCTGTTTTGAGCAAAGAAATTTAAAAGTTAAACTTTTGTTGACATTTGTGTGTTTTGATTAAACTTAGTTTGAACAAGCAATAATTTTAAGCAATATATATATAAGCCTATTTGATTTTAGAAAACAAGTTTTAATTTCTTACTTCGCTTTTAATTACAAAACTATCACCTTGTGTTTTACCTGGTTTTGTACACAACAACAGTTTCCAGTAAATATCTTTGACAAAAGAAACAGAGGTGAAAACAAAGAGATGGATTCACAATTAAAATTGAAAACAGAATAATATAGTAAATGTTTTCCAATACCACGCAAGCTCTTACATTTCAACTCCAAAACAAAGCGAATTAAGCATGTTATAGACAGTGAAACAGATTTAAGACAACTGTTACCTGTTTTGGTAACTGCTGCTCCTTTAATTTTCTCTCCTGAGTGGTCTTTTCGCGGGACTCATAAAACCCAAAATCGTCCAATATACTTGTTTTGCTTGAATGCTCCTTGAAAATTTTGACAATTTGAACACCCTTCTCAAACTTAACCTGCAGAATGAAATATACATAAGCATCTAGTATTCTAGTTGAAAGGGAGTCGCTCATAGCATAAAATGAAACAAGCAACTAAGCAAATACCTCCTGAGTATCCCTGCTATTAGTTACAGGTTTGTTTTCATTGTTTTCTAGTGTTATGTGCCTTAACACACCATTTGGAATATCCTTAATGATATGCCACTTCACATTAAAGCAACCAGTCCACCTATCCTGCTGCCAATACTCTACAGTTTTATCAAAATCAACCGGACCAGTCATCTCAGCTAAACCAACAAATTGACCGCTAGTGTTGACCTGTATAGAATTAGGAAAAAAAACAGTTAAATAAAACCAATAAAATCTATGAGTTTACCAAATGAAAACTGTATGTGGCACCCACCGAAAATAACAAAAATATAGGACAGCCACCAGCTTCCTGATATGCAGCATCCAGCTTTTTGTTGCCGTTGGGAGTGCTTGCCCAAACACTATATTTTATGCTTTTATGAACATCGTCCTCGCTATAAGATTTGATGATGAAAAATTTTGCATCGGAATAATTCTCGGACAAATCTTCTCCATTGTATTGTTCTTTATTCAGAACCAGAGGGACTACTTCGTCATCACTCTTCACCGGAAGGTTCTGCCCTTTGAGTAATAAAGTGACCGCTCCAGGACTTTTGATGCTTTTATTATCAGAACTCTTGGCAGCTCTAGGTCCCTTATTTAGCTCACTGAACCCATCCCCATTTCTTCTGGAATCGTTAGCAACATAGCCATTACCTGTGGCTCTGTACTTGTTATCAAAAGAACCTGTTCTAGATCCGTATGCAGAAGACCCATAACGAGAATTAGCTCTGAATGTGCTTCCATATTGGCTGAACAAATTGTTGCTTGGATACATCCCGTTCATGAATCCAGGAAGTAGTTCCATTCCAGATGGATGTCTGGAACCATTCAAATTCTGCAACAAAGAAGTTATATTTGAGTTTAAGGAACACACAAAAAAAAAAACACTTATATCAAACACACTTAGTTCGCATGCACAGTTGCACTTAGAAAAAGGATGACTGAATACCATACCATGAATTGTGGAAGTGGCTGAGAGTGTCTTTGATTCCTTTGAGATGAGAAATCTTTGATATTTGCCACTTGGGAAGATAATCCAACCTTTCCTCCATGTTTGGACTGTCTATCCGAAACCAATGACACGTCTGTAGGGATTGCTGACTGTGCACCATGAGTACTCAACCTTGGACCCTGATATCCTGACAATGGAGCACAAGCTGGCAAGCTAGACCCTTGATAAGAATCCCTTGTATTCAAAGATGTGTGCTGTGAACTTGTCATAAATGCCTTCAACCCATTTTGATTTGTACAATCACCATTGACCATGCTAACAGAGTTTCCTTTATTCATAACATTTGAAGGAATACGATCCGCATTAACAGCAGTTGACATTTCTCGTTGTGGAACACTGGTTTTGTTCGGAGCAAATGATCCATCAGCAGAAGTTGGAGAGTTGTAATAAGAACAGGGATACTGATACTGTTGCAGCCCATACATCTGACCATCATGTTGAACTATTGGAGAGGAGGAATTCGGTGAAGCATAAGCTCCATATGGTGTGTAGCCATAACCTTGGTGATACATATAAGAGCAGTTATCCCCATAAAGACCCTGTGAATAGATTCAGCAGGAAAAGCATTTATCAAGTGGTTAGAGGCTTCTCGTTTAAAATATACGTATATATTTCAACATACACAAATGATAAGAAACAATCATAACCTAGTAGAACAGAAACACCAAAAAGAACAAAAACGAGTTGAAACTTCAAGAGCATTTGTTGCAAAATATTTTATAATCATTTAAATTCAAAACAGCTACACTGGTTTACCAACTTAAATGGATTATATAACTCTCAACATATACAACACAGTTTAGCGTGCAGCAACAGTCTAAAGTCCTTTAATTTCGTAGCTAACAAATAAAAGAAAGTAGTCACCATCAAATGGTTCTTCGGCAGAATCTGATGCATAAGTATAAAAAAAATGGCATACATTCATCACAAATACGGAAACCAGAGATTAAGGTACGTACTTGAGTCATCCCTCCATCGAGGTTCACATAATTGGAATAACCACTCCAATCTCCTTGCCCGTCATAACCTGAAATTAATCACATTACCAAGTCACTTTTCCAGAACGGATAATAATAATAAAAGTTGCTCAAATATTAATTCAACAATCTTAGCATTTTTCTTTTAGGTAATCGGCATGTATTTATTTATGTATATCCTTAAAAACTTAAACAGCTTACCTTACCTCCATAATAATATGTAGAAGGGTATCCATTTGGAACATAGCTTGGATTTGGATTGAATGGCTTGCCCGTCCCCTTAGCTGCACCATTGGCAAAAACAGGTCCATTCTGCATACAAATATACGACAAATATTAGTTAACACAACATAACAGCAATCTTTTTAAAAAAATAAAAAATACTCAAATATCCGGTCTAATGACCGAATAATTCGGGGGGATCAATCCCACTGTCCACTAGTGGATGGCCCAATTAAAGGCAGAGCAAAGCTCTATATGGACTAGCCCACAAAAAGTGGCATTGGGAAGATTCAAACCTGAGACCTTGAGAGGATCACACTCCAAGGTTTCAAGCCTACACCGCCAAACCAACATAGCAACAAACAATTGTATGGGCCTGTTTGGATAAACAGCTTAATTGCAGCTTACAGCACAAACACTTATCATGATAATGATAAGTGCTTATGCATAAGCTTACTTACGTTATTTTTATAGAAAGAGATAAAATAAAGTTAAATTATTTTTGAATACGCTATAAGCTGTTTACATAAACTATATTGGAGAACTTATGAAAATAAGCTAAAAAAAGCTTATAAAATTGATTACACAAAAGTAATTGTGGTTAAATTTCAGCCTGAAACATCGTATCTTGAAAGGAAGTTTTGTAATTCAACTATAAATCTCAACCCAATGCAAAAATTGTATTTTTTTTCACTCATGGGTCTACATGGCTTTGGCTTTTAGGAGCAAACACAATTTTGTTTCAAAACATCATTTTTTTTCCACAAAAGGTCAAGTTTGGTGAACCATAAAAGAGGCATGCCCGAACACGTTTCAATACCATGCTAACCAACTAAAAAACATGTATGCAGCATCAATAAGGTTAAAATTACCTTCTTCACAGGCTCAGCATCTCCAACGATAGTCTTGGGCTGCGAATCCAGAGACAAATTCTGCAGTAAACTTGCAGCTTCTATAGTAGCTAGGTCAAGGAAAAAAATATACTTTTTATACAACTATTTCATAAACGCTAAAAAAAACATATATAAACAGAAAAAAAAATTAAACAAACAAATACATAAAAAAAAATCACTTAAGAAAACATATGCTTACGCAACATAGAAATTAAGTGAATTAATCAAATACATATGTTAATATTGCAACAAAAAAAAATGAAGAAAAAAATTGGCTTTTGGGAATTTAGCTACTAACTGTTAGGTTTCAGTTATGAACTGAAAATACTGAAAGCAAAAGCATATAGCTTGATTACAAAGTAAAGGCAAAGAAATTAAGTAACCCTAAGAAAGAGATTACACATGCACAGAAGAGAAATTCGATGAAAGCAAAAACCTAAAAATTATTACTTAATTTACCGAAAAAAATGGAGAAAAACAACAAAAAAAGAAAGCATATAGAGAGAGTGGAAGAGGGGAAGCAAGGATACGTTCAGAGGAAGGAGCAACAGAAGGCATGATGGATCGAGTGAGGTGAAGAAGGAAGGAAAGTGTCGCCGCCAAGAACGTGAAGTTTGGGTTTTAGAGATGCTGTGAGTGAAAGAAGAATATAGAGAGGGATTTTAGGTGTGAGTGTGTTTCTTTATATACCGACATTAAAACAAGGGAAAATGAATCGTATCCGGTTAAAATTTGATGGTAATTTTTTTTCTTTTTTTTAGGCTCGATGGTAAAAATTTTGAAAAAAACAAAAATAGACAATCGGTTAAGACGCATGAGACTCTACTCCTCGTATTTTGACATAAAACTTAATCATTCTTCTTTTACTTTCTAAATTATATTCCACTATATTTTAGCATCATACAATAATAAATGATAATTGACCAGAAAAAATAAAAATAAATAAATGATAATATCAAATAATAAATTTCATCGTAAAATATTTGCAACAATCTAAAGTTACATAACATAAAATTACATTAGCATTTAAATGACCAAAAAATGCAATATCGTAATTTGAAACTCTAACGTGTTATGATTTTTAATATAGACGATGTCTTGTGCCAATTTTTGAAATTATACTTGATTTATGACTGAAATCTTTGGTATGCTCCTTCTTCCTTATGAAAATAAAAATACAAATGTTGTTCCTTACGGCATTACTGGGTAAGTTAGTTTATTGGGTCTGTGTCTGATTTTTTATTTTTTGAGTTTTTCATTTTTGAAACTATACTCACTCAATTACTTAACTCAACCCATTTTTTTTTTATCTTTTTTAGTGTGTTTGATCAGATTGACCTAACCTATGTATACCCCTATGTCGATGTAAGACATCAGACTTAAGTGACCCGTAAATAAATCGAGGAGTTAATTGTTTGGTTAACCCTGTAATATACGCAAAGTCTAAAAAATGACTCTGTAAAAAAAAAAATACATGTCTTAGCCATGTAATTTAGTATTCTTCCTATTTTTGACCTCTTATTCTTTCATGTAGACACAGAGACTAAAAAAGTGATCTAGAGGTTGATTTTCTTTTATGATTTTTACATGCATGTTTATGACGTTAAAACATTACTTTCCACGTAAAACTGTAATTTTCAGACAATGGACGAATTGATTATGAATTTTTAAAGCGTAATAAACTCAAAAAAACAAAACGAAAATCTTGACCTACAAATTGAATTTTGAATTGGTTTTTTACATACACCTCTATAAAAATACATAAAGAGGATCTTCAAAGTTACGTAGAATTTCGGCTATGACTCGATTTATTTTGATTTTTCAACAAAAACATGCAGATGAAATACTATATTTCCTGAATTCCTGTAACTAAACTAAAAAAATGAAGTAAATTCATCATGACCTTCATCTACATAAAACCATGGTTAAATATCTTCCATGTCCCTATAAATATGCATGTTTTCAACATTTGTCAGAACTTTAATTTTTATTTTTATGTTGCTCCCCAATGTTTTTTTCGTTCACAGATTTTGGTCCCTATTGTTAAATTGTTGTTGATTGGGATAATGAAGATGGACATGTGGATGTCACATTTTTTTAAAATAAGCCTTGGTGTAAGATTGTGCCATTACAGTGGACGTTAACCTTATTTGAACGTTGTAATGATCCGGACCACACCTATAAATATAAACAAGACTGATTTATTCTCCCTATTCGTTGTGACCAAAACCTTAAATTCTCCACCTCATTTTTCTTACTGTACTTTGTATCTCAGCTCGAAACAGAAGATCCATGGAACGCTAAGGAAGCAACAATTGCACAAACAACCATTCACACTCAAACAATGTCGCGTCATCTTCGATATCTTGACCTAAGGGACAAAAATATCATTATGGTTATCGAACCATACTTATGATAACTAGGAAATAGAAACATGTAAGGAGACAATTGTGGAGATGTCCACACTGGATGGTATATATGATATAACTTTGATTTATTCTTCTCATTTCTATGCTTTTTGCATATTTTTTTTTAACTGTGACACTTGATAATTGTGTTTGAAGATGAAGGACATGTGCAACATGTTTATATGGACTGATGAAGCATAAGAGATTGACAACATTGATGAAGTTGGAACTCAAGAGGTTGGTATCATTGATTTAGGTATTGTCGAGGAAGCAAGGAAGAATAATCAAAGCTTTACACGAAATTTAACCATGAAATAGTGAAAAGAAAAGTTATCTCAACATTGTTAATCGTGTCTTTGATTTTCAATCTTCGATCTGTTATGAAGTTAATGTTCTAGGGTTTTAGGTATGATGTATCAATTGATGTATTAGCGGTTTGTTGTTAATAAGCGATGATGTATTAGTGGTTTATTGGTAAAAAGTTATTATATGGTATCAAAATCTTATTGTAATACTGAATGTTATCATTATTTAATGGATTGTGTTTTTTCAAAATGATCACGGTTTGGTCTAAAACGACGATAAATAATGCAAATTTGCTATTGAAATTGATATATAATAACCTGCCCAAATGATTTTCTATCACAAATTGATACGACAATTGCTAAAAGTCAAAATGGTTAGTAATAAAAGGTGCACCAAAACATTTATAAAGGTGCACTAAAACATCCAAAAGGTGTGCACCAATACATGTATAAACCACCATAATGTCATCTAAATGCAACAAAGCATTTAAAAGGTGAAAACTAGAAGGTGCATAGCAAAAAAGGTGAGACCATATTTTATTCCTTTGGTTTAGTGTCCTCGTCATTATCTCTCTTTTCTTTCTTGACCTTGCCAACTTTCTTATTCCATTTGACTAGACATGTGACCATGTCTCTTAAAATCTTGTCTAAATCCTCTAGTGGCGGGGTTTTCAATCCATTCAACATGGCTTCAGCTTTGTTCCACATCAGGTTCCCAACAGTTTTGACTTTTTTTCCTAGGGTCTTTGAAATATTCCCCTGTCAATTCACAAGTCCAATTATTAAACTAGTCATTATGTCATCGAGACGGTTTGGTGGTAGTGTCTTCAAGCCAATTATTACCATGTCAACAGAATTTTCACCATGTTATAAATAACATAGGCATTAATGTTCTGATTATTAATCATTTTTGTAATATAATAGAGGTTAAGTTAGCATTACCTTTTTGTTTATGTGATCAATGTCATCAACAATTTGAGCAGAAGACATTGGTTGAGTGGTGTCTAAGCCTTTTGTCATATAAGCATTTTCGATAGCGTTTTCATGTTCATCAACTGTTGAGAAAGCAATAATTGCATTGACCTCGGTCTGACAATCCTCATCAACTGCTTCACGTTCATTATGCTTCACCCCGCCAAAACCTTCTATCAACTCATCCCCTTCAAACCCATCATTTTCACCAATCATCTGATCTTTTTCACTATCATTAAAGTGAACAACATTAACTACAAACTCACTGTCTAAACTCTCATATTTTTGGGCGTCTTCAACTTCGTGAGCAATACCTTTCCCTTTGTCATTAAGTTTGCTTGCACCAGCACCATAAAGTTCAACACCCTCGAGACACTTTGGAGACTCGTCATTACCTGAATCAGCTGTGGTATTGTAGTCCACGTATATGTCAACTTCTTCAAGATTTTCAACAGCAAATTTAGCCAACTCTAATGCATGAACATCAAGACTTAGCTTTTTCAGACACTTATCCAATGGAATGTTGCTTGGTTTCCACCATAGTTTGACACCTTCACCACCATTACTTTCCACTCGTTCGTCTAATTCCTTTGCATGACCCAATGCCTCGAATAATGACCATCTACCTATATCCAACCCCTTAAATACCCCGACCTCACCACCAAAATATTGTAGCTGAGGGTTTCTTACAAAAAAACCCTTGGTAAAAAAGACTACAGTAAATCCTCCACCTACCACATGGCATACGAGGACAATTAGTAGTAGGGGGAAAGGGAAAGCAGTAGCGTGTATCCAAAGTCCAAACAATAACCATCATTAAAAAATGTCAATAAATTCATGATTTAAGACACACCAACACGATTTCCTTCAACTTATTGCATAAAAGACATTCAAATCATATACCCCACAAAACCCTCACATGGTTAAATCAAAACAAAGACAGATCCTGATACCCTAATATTAAACAAAATCCCACATGCTTATATCAATCAAATTACTGTGTTATTTCACAAATTTTTACCAATAAAAGACAGCAAAATGCATACTAAAACACATAAAAGCAACATACCATGAGAATCTTCTTCTTCGATCTCAGGACAACCACGCAGAGTGTCACCATAAAAATGCACCATCACGCACGATTTTGGACCACATGCAAATATTCCCTAACAGTAGAAGACACACATGGGGACAATTTTGAAGGGGGGGGATGGAGATCGAGCATATGGTTTTTTGAGAGAGGTTTGAGAATCTGAAAAAATCAGGGTTATGTGGGTTTTATACTAGGTTTTTTTAAAGGATCAGTTAAATAAAAATAAAAATTAATATATATTATTTAGTAAATAAAAAACATTAAATTTATTTTTAAATTAAACCCCCACACGTGTGTTAATAGTGGCGTTCACATGTCCATGTAGGTTATCCCGATCAGTAACAACTTGACAGCAAGGACAAAATTCGCTAATGGCCAAAGCGTTGGGGAGCGTACATTTATTTATTGAAACTAAAGTAGGGACTAATGTTGGAAGTGTGCATATCTGTAGAGACCCGAAACATGTCTATCTACTAACAATATAAAAATCGAAGTCCGACAAAATTTCATAATCGTCCTTATTAAAACTGACGATCTCCTTAATTTCTACGTGCGTAGTGGTCATTTTACAAACTTTAATTTATTTGTTTTTTTAAAAATGAATTATGGATATTGATCATCACAATGCAACAAATTTTCATGGATAACTATGAAACTAATTTATTTATTTTTTAAAAAATTAATTATTGATAATGGTCATATGCACTAACAAAATATAAAAATTGAAGTCTCGAAAAATTTCATAATCGTCCTTATTAAATATGAAACTATATATATTTATAATGGTCATATCCTTTCTTTTTTATGGTAGTCGGGGTTTGAACCTCGGACCTTACGTATATTATGCATTGTCCCTACTAACTGAGCTAAACTCACGAGGACAGATAACAATCATGTCTATTAACAATAAGCATTTTATGAGAATCCTCGAATCAACCCGTCGACTTTGACCTCATCGATCGTTTGTTAGCCAAGTAAGCATATTTTTTAATCGGAAGTGACACTAGAGACCAAGTTTGATAGTTCTAAACATAGAGAAGAGGGATAGAAAAAAATAATAGAACAAAAAATAAAATTCCTATATTTGCATACACAAAAAATATATTTAAAAAAAAAAGAAATTTATTATTTTAAAATAAAGCATGTGTAAATTAAAAAATCAAGAACCGTTACTGGTATTAAGTTAGAGCGTATACCACAATAAAAAAAAGTTGGTCAAAGTATGTCTATTTTTTGCTTATATGTTATGTATTTATGTTAGAGATGAGCACAAATCAACCTTTCACTTGTACAAACAATTCCACAAGTGGCTTTTGGTGTTAAAATACAAGTTTAACCGCGATGAATTACACACACAACTAATCAAAATATTTAAAATTGTCACATAAATTAAAAATATTAATTGATGTGACAGTTCTATATTTATTTTTTTTGAGAAATGACAACTATGTATTTTAATTGGTTATGTGTGCAAAATTGTTTTTTACTATCAACTCACAGTCATTAAACTCTTAAAATATTCATAATATTTGTTTATTTAAAAACATAATTTAAATGAAACGCAATTCATTATATTTATCCTTGTAAAAAATTATAAACGATATTTATAATTTTTTCACCTAAAAAAAGATATATATATTTTTTTTATCATTTGTCAAAATAAAATGATTTTCCTTATCAATAAACTAAATTAAAACGAAATAAAAAACTGCATGTAACTATATTTTTAACAATAACATTTAGATTAAAGTAGATGTAAATCATCATATTCATGTTGGGTGATTGAAATGGATAAGAGTTTCAGGTGTTTTGTGCGATAAAAAAGTACCACTTAAGTTGAAAGGAAAGTTCTATCGGGCAACAATCATACCACTGATGTTGTATGGTATGGAGTGTTGGACGGTTAAGAGCCAACACGAGAATCAAACAAGTGTAGCGGAGATAAGGATGTTGCGTTGGATGAGATTATGAATGACACCATTAGAGAGGGAG
>Ga0315915_1000070_pt1 | contig 68922 bp, 39 predicted proteins | sample MpolbnodulesMG_FD_207738 | JGI IMG/M metagenome (GOLD analysis project Ga0315915, IMG submission 207738) | Medicago polymorpha root nodule microbial communities from Los Angeles, California, United States - branched nodules | ecosystem: Host-associated > Plants > Roots > Nodule | place: USA... | reverse complement strand
TGTCACGGGGTAGTGGATGACGAGGGAAAGAAGAAAAAACTGACTTGTGTCCACCGTGTTACGCTAGACCTTGTTGTGTCTCTATTGCCAAATGCTACACAAAATAGTCATGAAGCTTGCGCAAGACATGTTCGACAGTGCCTGCAGAACTGAAAAAACTATATCATTCACATTTGTATTATGCTGTTGCAGCTGTTGAACAATAAGCTGTTGATCAAACCTCCTCCAAATTTTGTTCTGCATTATCGCACCAAACGAAGAGATAATAGTTGTCCTCTAATTCACCTTCACACATTGGTTAGGACACATGATGCCTCGCCAAACAAAACTAATTTTAACCTTAAGCGGAACCTTTGCCTTCCATATTCGTCGCCAAAAACCTGGGTTGTTCATGCTGGAATTATTAAAGATGTTACTTGTACACACTTTATATAAATTTTTCCTGTAAAAAACGCATATAAATTATATGCGCTTTTTACAGGAAAAATTTGTATTATTTTTCTCATACTTTCAAAGTAGCCTGTCCTCTGGTACCGAACTGAACAGAGGAGTATTTAAAATGCTGGCAGCTATATGTTTAGTGAAAAGAGATCGAACAAGCGGTACACTCCATTGCTTCGAGTTACTGTCAATTAAATCTGAAAGCATCCACTGATCAAGGTCATGTACTCCGTAGTCAGGTTTCGGAATTGTAGTACCATTCGCAAGCCACTTGGTATTCCAGAGTGGGATATTATTGCATGTACCAATACTCCAATATGAAATTAACTTGGTCATATTTTGGATGAATTTGAAACCAAGTGAATAATGTCGTAGATGTATTTGATGACAAAGCTATAGAGGGACCAAATTGATTAACATTTTATGATTTCAAGTACCATTTTGAAATACTGATATCTGATAAATGTCAGGAATTAGATTGATACAACCTATAATTTCAAAGGCCAACTATTTAGTATTTACTTATGAATTTATCATGTTTGAAAGACTAATATAATCTAATAGGTCCTACAATTTAAAGCACTAACTGGAAGTGTTTGCTCACTTCTGTAAATGCATGGCTTACACGTTCAAAGTCCCAATTTTGGAGTGTTTACTCACTTCAGTAAGAAACTGACAGGAATAACTACAAAATTGCAAAGTCAAATTAAATGGAATTTTTTTTTTGAAGAAGCCAAATTAAATGGAAATTGAAACAATTAATGTGCTTGCGACAAGGTCATAGAGACTTACACGTCCAATAGGGTACGCACTCATGAAAATCATCAAAATATATACTAATATATTCGAGTAAATGGTCATTTGGATCCTTGAATATGTCTGTGTGTCCTTATAGTCACTAAATAAATCAAAAATTACAAAAATATACTCAAATGTGTCTTTTCCAAATCAGTTTGTTCCGCAAATGTGTCTTCGGTTAGTTTATTTGGTTCTCGAATGTGTCTCTCCAAAAAGCACACTTAGGATATTTTTGAAATATCGATTCATTCAGAGACTATAATAACACAGTCTCACACAATTTGAGACCAAAATAACTATTTACTCACTGTTTGTAGAAGTATGAGCAACTGAAGGAAATAGTAAGAGGCTCCTCCAATTGTAGCATACTTCAACTTCTCTTTTCCTTCAACTTCTGAGAAATCATCGTCTTTTGAACGACTAAAGCCTCCAACTATCCATCCAAGATTTCTGTAACCTCCATTGTACAGCTTTGAAGTTGCTGTCATTGACCTGAATAGTCACTCACCAAGAAACCAACCAATATTTTGCTTCATTGCCATAATAATAAACTTGTTCTATATGCTAATAATGCTTTTATATTGTAAATTGGGGTGAATCACATATACAAATGAAAAAGATATATACTATTAAAGCTTCAAATCAATGTGATTGCACATTGAACTTTTAGAAGCTTTTTTTGTACAAACTTTTAGAAGCTTGTAAGCCTTTGTTTTACAAGGAAAACAAACAAGAAAAATAATCAGCCTGTTAATTACAAAGTAAGTTAATTTGATCAATATTTTCAAGTTATATAATTCATAAATGCTAAGATGGTTGCTCTTAAATTTTCCAAATAAATCAATAACCTTTATCATATGCCCTGGCTTAAGAAATTGTGTGTTTTCACCAAGACCAAAAGCAACGTATTTCACTTGTCCTTTTTTAATCATATTTTAAGTACAAAGTTTCCAACGCAGTTTAACAATGACCAATCCTTGTTTGAGAACTTATTTGACACACAATGTGGGTTTTATTCTCACCTCCCAGCCGGATTTTCTTCCTATGCAAGAGTTCGAAACCAAACTCTTGATCACTTGTTTAAAATGCCTAAGTCCCTTACCACTCGAACCAACATATAGTCGGTCCAAAAAACCTACTTCAATTTAGTGCACCAAAAACTTAAAACTTAAGTTTTATTCTAAATCTATCTAGTTTGATATAACCAGTCTTTTAAAACGAGATTGAACAATCCTTAATATTGTATAAAATCGTCGCCATGGTGGGGCGGCTGATGCATACTCGTATTTGCAGAAGGGATATGACTTGGTGGCTGAGGTGACGGAGTGATAAGGAAGGTCAAATTCGATCTCTACCTTCGTCAAAAAAGCTGACTACACTAACATTTGCCGTTTCAAAAATTTGTGCTCCCAGAAATATCAAAACTTGGACTTCATAGTCATTGTCAAAGACCATATGTACAAAACTTAGGTTCTGAGATATTTTTCGCGTTGTTCTTAACTTAAAATATCTATAACTCCTATCCAGTAACCTCAAGGAACAAATTCAAATCTCTTTAAAAAAAAATCATGACTAACCACTTAATTAACGACATAATCTATATTTTAAGTTAAGAACCATTCATAAAACACCTAACTAAATACACATAAGTTTTATCCTAACTAAATAACCATATTCTGCAAAACAAAACAACAACATAATCCACATATTTACCTTAATCCTTCTCCACATGCCACAAGAACCTTGGTATCTTTACCAGGAACAACATTTTCCACTTGACTAAGAAACTCAGAGTTAAAAGTAGTAAGGTATTGACCAGTCCAAGCACCAATATAACCAAAATGAACCCATTTCTTAAGCAAAGTTAAAGGACCATTATCCTTATCTTCCACAAACATTGGCACATGCAAAGAACCTTTCACATGTGCCTTCTCTCTTTCCCAATTGGGTCTAACATCAAGAAGAATGAAACCTTCTGAGTTAATAGCTGTTGAAGCATCTTTTGGCAAAATTGTTCTTATTGTACCAGATTCTATGAGTTGTCTAGCACTCATATTATTGGATGTTGCATTGATAACATGAAATCTTGATGTTTTTTGTGTGAATGTAGTGAAAGAATTGTTTTGTTTTTGTGTTTTGTGTTTTTGAAGTGTTGAAGTGTTGAATAGATTGTACTTCAAATGAGTTGCCATATTGTGATTCTATGGATATGAATATGATGAGAACTTACCATTAAGAACTATAAACATTGGCTTTGTGAGCTTTCTTTTTTGTCTTTTTGCTGCTTGCTTTTTTATCAATCTATCTAAATCTATCTAAGAGGATTCAAAGACATTATCCTCTCATGGTTCTTGTTTTATTTTGGATTACATGTGTTTTTAATCCACAAAATAGAAAATTTAAGTTTAATTTAATCTTTACTTAATTATAATAGATATTTAGTACCTACAAAATTTTCTTACTTGTGGATTTAGTTTTTGTTGATAAGCCATACACATTTTTAAATAATATTTTGCAAGTATATTCTGAACATTATAAAAAGTTTCTTTATTTTATAAACAAAAGAAAAAGTTTCTTCATAAAAATGAAAATGCGTTCATGAAAAAATTTAGTTGATAAACTTTTTATAATATTTTAAATATGTTTGTAAAAAAGAAAAAAAATAGAGTTTAATGATAATGAACAAATTTAACTTTAGCATAGACTAAAACTGAGTTCATGAAAAAAAAAGGATTAAAAAAATACTATTAATATTAAATAAAGACTAAACTTAAAAAATATATATTTTAGGGTGTAAGAGTGATATATACTCACGTAACCCACGATGAGTGGGTTTTTTTTTAATTCCAAAAATATTTTCAGTAGTTTTTTTTTTGGGTTAATATATGTTTACCTTTCTATAATATTAGCGATTTCCGGTTTATCCCCTGTAAAAAAAATAAGATTTTTGGTTTTGGACCTTCATAAATTTTGGTAAACCGAAATTTTCTCAAATTACTAGGGGCGAAAGTACCTTAAATTTTGTAATTTGATGCCATGAAGGTCCAAAATCAAAAAAAAATCAAATTACAGGGTTGGAATCTAAACAACTTTTTTTACGGGGAGTAAACATATATTAACCTTTTTTTTTTTTTGCCAGAAACAAATTTAACTATTATCATTAATCGACCAATGTTCAATACAAGAAGGATAAGAATTAAAAATACGGTGACTAGCTCAAGAACATGCCGCCCTAGCTAAAGTATGAGCAATCATGTTCGCTTGTCTCCTAACAAACTTCACCTTGAAGTTGGAATGTAAAGATAACTGATAACTAATACTAGAAACAATAGCATAGAATTCCGAATCACCATGACTCGGAGACGATAGAGCTTGTACTAGAGTAGATGAGTCAGACTCGAAGACAACCTGGTTCCATCTGTTAGCATCAGCAAAGTGAAGGGCCTCGAGTAAGGCTACTGCCTCCCCCTCCAAAACGGTCATATTTGTCCGCTGCCATTTCGTTTGAGCCCAAATAAATTGCCCACGAGAATCTCTAACACAACACGCAAAAGATGTAATATGGTTACGGTCATGGAACGCGGCGTCCACATTGCACTTCAACCACGTCTCGGTCGGTTTCTCCTAAACTTGCACTCTATTCTGCCCGTGTTGCACAACCGGTGGTGAATGATGTTTATGAACCTCTTGCCATTGATGCCATGCATCTAGTGTTGTCCTCCCAATGCTCGTTGAAGTGTGATGAGCATCATTCCAAATGACATCATTACGTGCAGCCCAAATTTGCCAAACAAGTAAATGCACCCGACCAACAATGTCTCGGCTTTCTGAACGACATATATCAAAAACAAAAGCTGCCAAACTACTCACGGTTCCAACTCGCGGTTGCAGCACAGTCGAAAGCCCTGCCCAATACCAACTTTCACGCGCCACCGTACAACCCACAAAAGCATGTCAATCATCCTCAATAGCCGTATTACACCAGGGACAGATCATCTCACATTGTACATGTCCTAATTGTAATCAGAGACGCGTCGGAACACACTCTCTGCAAATCCTCCATAATAAATTACGAGCTTTATTTTCAGTAGTTTTATTTGTCAACCAAACTGTTTTTTAGAAAATTTCTTCGAATAAAGTTCCTTTTGATAAGTTTCCTGGTAAGCTAGTTGTGAGATTTTTTATGTAGCTAGTCTCTGAGCTTAGCTCAATCGGTATGAATATTACATAATATAAAAAAAATCTCTACTTCTCCACATTTAAAATGTATGAGCAATTTATCAATTAAACTACTATAAAAAAAAAATTGTAGCTATGAACAAACACCCCCTAAGTATTAAATTCTTCCCTAGTTTTCTATAAAATATGTGAATAACATTTCTAAATACTTTGGTCTTCCAAATGTTGTGGGCATATCCAATATGCAAATTTTTAACTATGTCTAAGGTAAAGTTTTGAAGAAACTTAATGGTTGGAAGGAAAAGAATCTTTCATTTACCACTTATGATATTAGTTGCTTTCCTTACCTAAGTGTTTATGTGATCATATGAAAATTATGATATGTAAATTCTAGCGAGGAAGCAAGAACAATGAGAGAAGGATATATTTAATCGGTTGAAAGAACCTTTGTAAGAGGAAAGAGAGAGGTGGAGTGAGATTTTACCACTTCAAAACCTTTAAAGAGTTTTTTATGTTAAGTAATGTGGGAGATTCCTTTTTTTTTTTTGAAGAAGTCTGAGATTCCTTATGATCATGACTCTTAAGTTTACAATGTCTTTAAGACTTAATTTTTCATTTTAACGAATAATATATTAACTCACCCCGCCCATTTTTCTCGCGCTCATTTTTTTATTCCATAACCACATTCCAAACATGCAATTAGTCTTAAAATTAAGGATGACAAAACAGATCAATCCACCCCGCCATTAACCAGTCTAAAACGGTGTAGTCGTATTAGAGATAGTAGTTTGCACATGCTACCCTATCAGCATACACTCTCGTTGTTTGTCAGCATACACATCACACTCTTCTACACTTTATTATCAATATTTGTATCGTCGTGCCGGATACTCAACACAAACAATCTCTGCAAATTATTATTAATAGAAATATTAACAACTGATTTCATATTTCTTGTGGAAAAAACTTTTGTAACCAAGATTTCATACCATTATCCTCAAAGAATCTCATCTCAATATCATATAATCATAAACATAATCATCCATAAAACTTGACCCATGGTTGGGATCTAACAAACCCGACCCGATTCCTCTCAACGAAAACGACAACAGTAACACACATTCACTCATGCGTTTCACGTTTTCAAACAAATCTTCTTCTCCCTCTTCTTCATAAACCCTAATTCCTCTTTCGCTCGCAATTTCAATGCAAATTCTCCAAAATTAGGGTTTTTTCTTCACATTCTTCTCTACTTCCATGGTTGGAAAAGCCATGGCTGTGACTTCGCGCGAAAAGCTCGCGAGTCTCGTGCATTCAGCGAAATTAGCCATTGATATACCTTCAAAGATTGAATCATTGCGCAGATTGAAAGTTGAACTTCCTCAAGAAGATCCTGTTCTTCTCACTGAATTCCTCCCTCCGATTTTCGATTTTCTTTCCGATCAGTTCAGTCCTGTTCGCAAATTCGTCACGGAGTACGTTTTATTTGAACATTTGTTTTGTGATTTTCGGATATTGTTGATTGCATTGGTCTTAGTGGTTGAATTTTGATGTGAAACTTTGATTTTGTGTTTTTTTTTAGTTGAATTTTGATGTGGAACTTTGATTATTGATTGCATTGGTTTTTGTTGTTGAATTTTGATGGATACTTCAATTTTGTGTTTTTTTAGTTGAATTTTGATGTGAAACTTTGATTATTGATTGTAGTTGAATTTTGATGTGAAACTTGGATTTGATTTTTTGTTTTCTTTGGTTGAAGGATGATTGGTGAAATTGGATTGAAGAACACGGAATTCTTGCCTGATATTGTGCCTGTGTTGATTGATGTATTGGATGATGATACACCGGCTGTTGTTCGCCAAGCTATACTTTGTGGAATCCGTTTGTTTCGTTCCACACTTGAGAAAATTGCAATTCAGGTAATTTGTTTTTTTCTTAATTCTGAACAATTGTTGGTTCAGTTGATTAGTGTTGGAACAATCTTGATGATGGATGTGATCGTAATTATGCAAGTTTTAGTGTTATGTTGTGTATGATGTGATTGTTGATGTGGTAGATTTTTTATTTTTTTTTAAGGTTAGTTTTGAGGTATTGTGTGCTTTGTTTTTGCTAACCCACCGTGAGTAGGATACTTGACCCCCCTGGTACCATTAGGCACCCCATGGCTTAGGCCCCGCAATGGGACTAATCCTCAAGTAGTGAGACATCTGATTTTTTTAACCAGGACTGAGCTACCTCCCAAATGGGCAACTCCAAGAATCGAACCTGGATTCTTTTTCTGAGAGAGGGTCATGTTGCAAACTCTCCCAACTTGTTGAAATTAATGCATATGAAATATAATATGTTAGGATTGCTAGGTTTTACTTTATTTTATTCACACACTTGTATACATTTGATTTTATTGACAGTATGTGAGTGTTGGAAAGTTGAGTGAATTTGAAACGTTTGATTTGGAGTTGAAAATTGAATTTGTGAATGACAATTTGAGAAAAAATAGAATTCAGGGAAGGTATCGTTATAACCACATAGTTTTTCTTGGGTTTATGTTATCTTTGCAACACCTTCGATTCTGTTAACTTTTATTTTACCCTTCAAGGTACAATACATAAATTAGACATCTTATATAGGGGGGGGGGATAAAGCAAATATACTATTCATGCCTCAAGTTCTCCGCGAAAAAATGAGGAACATAGTATGAAAATGCTACCATGTATTTGAACATAAACTTTTAAAATTTTAAATCTTATAGCAGTTGTTTCTAATCTTATCCAATAGCTATTGCTTTCATGTATCATACATATACATTTTAAGATATGGGCATTTCCTTTCCTGGTTTTATTTTATTACAGGGTCTATTTTCTAGTGATTTAGACAGCGCAGTTGAATCTGCATGGGAGTGGATGGTTAAATTCAAAGAGAAAGTATACTCAATAGCATTTCAAGTAAGTAATTGCTCTCTTGATAATATGAAATCACTTGCTTTTGTATATTGTCTGATGGTTGTACTCTGTAATTTGCTTAAAAGAATGGGAGGGGTGGAGCAAAGCTGCTGGCACTGAAATTTGTTGAAGCAGTTATCCGTCTTTACACGCTTGATCCTAATGGTTCCACAGAACCCAATTCTCATCAAGGTATTGTTTCAAGTTTGGTTGGATAATATCGCCAGTCTTTTAAAACAGTTTGTGCCAATCTGTTGTTATTGTAAGCCTCAAATCACCTGCTTACATGGGTTCTCATATTTTTGTGTGTGTAGGAAAACGACCGGTATTTAATATATCATGGCTGAGGCGGGATCATCCTGTACTTAACATTGGAGATATGTCAATGGAAGCCAGTAATAGTTTGGGTCTCTTGCTTGATCAACTCAGGTTTCCAACTGTGAAGTCTCTTGGTAACTCAGTAATCATTGTGCTAATTAAAAGGTATGCATCTTTTCTTTCATGGCCTCATGATCTAAATATTTGCTCACCTCTCTCTCTCTCTCCCCCTCTCACACACACACATCATGAACACTGTGCTAATTAAAAGGTGTTCAATCAATTCTTTTACTGTTCATTTTCTGCCCAAAGTGCCTGCTTAACAGTCACATGACTTGTGTTGTTATCCTGTTAACACATGCATAATCTCTGATGACTAATATTTGCTCTTTTACCCCTTTTACATGCGCACACAAAGAGAATATTATGTGTTCACATGATGATACATGCATGATAAATAGATGATCAGTATTTGCTTGCTCATCTTAGCCTTTCAAACTTGTTCATGGGTACACACTACACAGGCATGCAAAGAGAAAAAAACTGACCAGGTTTTGGTTGGAAGAAAACCAAAATATTTATTCTGCAATGTTTGACACTAATTTGAGGATTGTTCTATTGTTAGATTGTTTTTTTATTGCTTACAATTACTGATTACTGTTAACACTGTTTGTAAAAATCTATTGCTCAAATGCTACTTTATGACTATTAACTTCCTCTCTGGTGTATTCCCAGCCTTTCAGCCATTGCAATTGAAAGGCCTGCATTCTATGGACGCATTTTGCCAGTTTTGCTCAGTTTGGAACCCTCAACCTCTGTTGTCAATGGGGTCTGTGTGTCTGCAGCACATCTTGCTCTAAAGAAGGCCTTTCTTACGTGCACGGAATGTACACATCCAAGTGCTGCCCCGGTATTTATGACAAACCAAGATGTTCATGATACCTTGATTGTTTAATCTTGTTGTTGAGTTCTAGTTTTCATTATTTTATCTATTTTTTCGTGTGTGTCAACTTTTAAAAAAATTCTTCATTTTTATATCATGAACAGCTTCATATTTGCCAACTACACCGGCCCACCCAGAGAAAAGGCTTTTGTTGTAGATAGACAGCTACATATTTTTATATAATTTTCTCCTATTATGTTTGGAAAATTCTTGTTATTATGAAAATAAACCCAAAGTCAGTTACCAGTTAGTACCAGTGTCTGGTTATTTTTTCCTCCACTCCCGGACACATACACTCTCTCTCTCTCTCTCTCTCTCTCTCCCTCTCCCTCTGGAAGAGAACAGAGAATCAAATCATGGGTGGGTTCCTGCATTTGAAAATTGAAGATGAAAGTTGATGATATTCAGGTGAATGATAGAAATCAGAGATGAAAAAAAAAATAGGTTTGGGCCTTTAAAAACCTCTAGAAAAGGAGTACATTATAAAATCATAAGAGTCAACATGCCCTACCTTGACTCTAACCTACCACAACCCAATGGTCAGGTAACCTGACCTACCCTGCCTCCAACTCGCTACAACCTAACTGACCCACAATGGCTGGCAAATAAGGATAAACCAACAATTGGACTCGTTTTGCAAAGTATTTATTTTGAAGTTGGAGAACCAACTCTTTTATTTGTAAATGTGTAACAATGCATTAGTTGTCTCAAAAATGAAATATACATTGTAGCAGACTGAAAATTTGTGGCACTATATCATCTGTGGGTAAAAGTCGATGCACTTCGGAATGCCAATTTCCTTGTTTAAACTATAAAGTTGATTGTTTATGAAAAGAGAGAGCTTAAAAATATCAAAATAGATACTTTCAATCTTATAATTTTTCCTTAAATGAGGCTAATAAACTTTATAAATGAGACCATAGAAGACTGATGTTTTTCTTGTTTTTCCTTTGAAGTGGAGAGATCGTTTGGCAGGTGCCTTGAAGGAGATGCAGTCTGAAGGGAAGGCAGATCAGGTGTTCCATCCAATCTCTGCAAGTAACGGCAGTATATTACAGAGAGAGGAGGATTATCAACCAGTTATTATCAAGGTAACCAGTACGATCTGTTGGATATATTTTTATTTTTCTGTTCGTTGTATATTTTATTTGAGTTGTGTGTATATGAATATGAAGGTGGTTTATATGTTGTATGAAATATTACCGATGTGACTGAATAGAGATGCATTTATTGTTCAAAATTGTTTTGTTTGTATGTTGAAGGGATTGGCAGTACTCACTCCATTTCCAAATATCTGCCATTTTTTAGTAGAGAATAGTTTTTTTTTTTTTTGAGAGGTTGTTTCATTATATTTGTTGCTTTAGAAAAATCAAGATCACATTTTCTTACACTTTATTTATTGTCTATTTTTATCTCCAGTTATTGGAACTTGGAAAGTGCATTAACGGGGCCGTAATATATTATAATTGACGGCATTAATAATTTTCTTAAAATTACTCGAATACAATATTTTCCATAATGGATAATTTAGTAAAATGCAGTTATATTTTCATATAACTGAGGCTGATTCTGGTGTTACAAATGGGGTCATGACTGTGATCGTACAAATGAATTGCCAATAGATATTTTAGAATCAAAAGTATTAGTTTTAGATTTTACAAACACAGTTGGGTCATGTGTGTGATAATACAAATGAATCTTCATGGATAATTTGTTAAGTTTTATTATATTACTTATTTTAGTGTACTAGTTATTATCTTTCTTTCTGAGAAATTTAACACAAATTATTTAACTACAGTATGACATCAGTACATTTATACACTGAAATATCAGGTGTTGCTTTTCAGTTATTGATGACCACATTTTACAGGAAGAGGATGCTGCAGCAAGTTCGTTTGACTCAGGGTACGTTAATTTGGGACGAAAACGATCAGGATCACAAAATGGCAGTGATTTAGCTGAAGATGCAAAACGTGTTAGAACAACAACCGATGGTTTAAAAATACCTAAAAAGGAGTTAGATGAATGTACTGCTAACACACAGGATGACACTCCTTTGACTGTACCAGCATCTTCAAAAGGAGATGTAGATAACGGGCCTGTACAGCAGCTTGTTGCCATGTTTGGTGCTTTGGTTGCTCAAGGTGAAATGGCTGTTGCATCTTTGGAAATTCTTATCTCAAATATTTCTGCTGACTTATTAGCTGAGGTGGTGATGGCAAATATGCGTTATCTACCTCCAAATTGCCCTAATGCTGAAGGAGATGATGAACAGTTGCATGACATTAGTATATTTGGTTCTCAAGACAAGGCTAAATATCCACAATCATTTGTGGCTGGTGTTATGTCACTTTCTAGTACTTTCCCACCTGTTGCTTCACTTCTTGAGGCTCATCAATCAGTGTCCAATGATTTAGTGGTATAATTTATGTATTTGGTATTTTTTTGTTTGTTTTCACACTACGTTTTTATTGTTTATTTCTTAAAGTTATCCTTTGACTAAAATTTTGATGTACACAAATATTGTAGAAATCTCAAGGGGAGGAAGAAATTTCTTCAACTGGAGTAGATGGTAGTGTTATCCATTCTGGCATGATTCTTTCATCTCAAAATGCACCATCACCTACAGATTTTCCATCTTCTGATACTTGTATACCTGGAGTGGAGAATGTCAGCACATCTCTGCCTCCTGACATAGATGATGTAGGCAACTTAGAGAGTGGAATCCCTGGCCTGGATTCTTTCGATCGAAACGATGCATTGTCAGAAAATTTGGCTGCTCCCTCATTGGCTTCCACTGATATGCAAATAGAAGATGCCAGTCAAGAGCAAGCTACAAGTTTAGATAATAGGTCACCCTCGAACTTAGTTCCATCAATATCGGCAGATAAATCTGAAGAGCTGAGCTCAAAAGCAGTTGCTCCAGATGTCAATAGCTTGGTGTCCTCAACAGCTACTTCGGTTGTGTTGCCTTCTCGTCTAGTATTGCCAAAGATGATTGCTCCAGTTGTTGATCTTGCAGATGAACAAAGGGATCATTTGCAAACATCATGCTTTATGCGTATAATTGATGCATATAAGCAAATATCTGTAGCAGGAGGCTCAAAAGTTCGATATTCGATACTTGCTTATTTAGGAGTCGAGGTGAAAATTCTAACTTATCAAGAATGTCAGGTTTTTTTTATTTCAGCTGTGCAATAACAAACGAGGTTAAGTGCTCGATATAGAAACTTGTATGTTCAAGACTTTTAAAAGCCTGGAAATCCCACTTTGTATATTCTTTGTTGTATTCTGTAACTGTGTTGATAAAACTTATATTGACCTTTAGCTTCTGATGGTCCCTTCTACTTTAGATACATTAATCTCTATTAGGAAACTATTAACTACGTTTACCTGAGGTTTGCTGATATGACCTGTCTTTTAGCCTGTCCTACTTTACATTTTTATCAGACATATAGTAATACCAAAATACTTTTCAAACGCCACTCTTTTTTTTTCACGCACAATCATGTACCCACTAAGATGAGATGGTAAGTAAAATTTCGTCAAATTGTGGAGATTTGTGTCATTAAGGCTTAGTTTTTTTAGGGGTTATGATTGTATCAGAGCTACAAAAACTTGTGAGCTTCAGAATTTCCCCTCCGAATATCTTTTTCTTGCATTAATCAAGATTTTTATATTGCCTCATGCTTAAACTATCTTGTCTACAACGATCCATTACTTCGAACATTATTTTTTTCTTATTACCTGTTTTACCGTTCTGAATTTGATGCAATTAGGATATAAATTTCCATCGCTAGTCGAATGCATGCTTATTTTGTCTTCGTGCTTACACTCGGTTTTTCCTTTTCCTTCTAGATGAATGCTTTTAACTAGTGGAATGTAACTATTTTTCTTTTTCTTTTATCATTTGTCATGCAGTTTCCTTTGGAATTAGACCCGTGGAAATTGTTGCAAAAGCATATTTTGATTGATTACTCGGGTCATGAGGTAAGCGCTTGCCCTATGTGTTAATTACTGCTTCATACCAAATTTTGTTCTATTAGCTTTGGCATGACTAATACAGTGAAGTGAACTCTTTCCACCTAACCTCGGAACTAATTGAAAGAAAGAAAGCAATGTATATTATCTTTCTATATTTCTTTACTCTAAATTAACATGTCTCATCATTTTAATTTATTTAAATTAAGATACCATCCTAAACCACCCTTAATTTTGTTTTTCCTTAAAATTGGAGTGCACACACACACACCTCAAAATTAATTAAGAAGACAAGAACCGACCTTTGAAAATGTAGGTCTCTTTAGAAAAATAGGATTTATTTTTTCAACTCCCGACTTGGGGGGCTGGCCTTATTATAATTGAGTCTTGTTATACTTATGGGTTCGTTTGTAATACATATTTTGTTTTGTCAAGAAAGAAATGTGTGCCACGCTTTATGCTTAAAATCTAAAAAAAACCTGTTTAAATGTATTTGGTTGGTATGCCATGTACTATAAGTATAATGGCCGCTGTCGTTTGTAGAGCTTACAATATATGATGCTTTCACTCAGTTCATCTATTGTTTTGAACATGTTAACTAATAAATCCGATCATTGTGTTGTTAATGAACTATCTAATGTTTAAATAAACTGTAAGTTAGCAACTATTATATGCCATCTGCATTTGTTAATAACCCACAGATGCTGACAATGAGTACCTTGTGTGTCAGGGACATGAGTTGACATTGCGTGTCCTCTACAGGTTATTTGGTGAAGCTGAAGTGGAGCCTGACTTCTTTTCTTCCACAACTGCAGCTTCTGTATATGAAACATTCCTCCTAACAGTGGTCTGTATTTATTTATTTATTTTTATTTGTTTCTTGTTTGTCCATTTGCAAGGCAAAAGTTGAGCATTTGTTTCACTTCTAATGCAGGCAGAAGCACTTAGAGATTCTTTTCCACCATCGGATAAATCATTAAGTAAACTACTCGGCGAATCTCCTTATTTACCAAAATCAGTTTTAAAGATTTTAGAGAACATGTGCTCTCCTGGAAATGGGGATAAAGTTGAAAAGGAATCACACACATTGAATGTGGATAGAGTTACTCAAGGTCTAAGTGCTGTATGGAGTTTGATTCTTCTAAGGCCTCCCATCCGAGAAACTTGTTTAAAAATTGCTTTACAGGTTTTTCTCATACTTTTTATATTGAACATCTGTGTTCCTTGAATTTTAGGACCTGAGTTTTCAAACTTTGCTTCCCTTAGCATTAGTAAATTTCTGTGTCTAACTAACTGTTCCTTGATCCTTTTATAATTTTTCATTGAAAGAGTGCAGTGCATCACCTGGAAGAAGTGCGGATGAAAGCAATACGCCTGGTACTTAAGCATAATTTACTGTTGAAGAATATAAATGACTGGATAAAAACACGTCTTATACTTTCAGCTCTTCTTGCAGGTAGCAAACAAACTTTATCCTTTATCATCAATTTCTAAGGAAATAGAAGATTTTGCAAAGGAAATGGTATTCTCAGTGATGAGTAGTGATGCTTCTGAAGCTACTGATGCTGAAGGGTCCATTGCTGATTCACAAAAGGTATTCACATTTTTTGTGAATTTATTTTTATCTTTTCTGATTACAGTCTATTGACAGCAGGCTTTTGCCATATTTTTGTTGAACTAGATATACTAATTTTCTTTTTCTCTTTTCCTTTTCAGGGACCTGATGTTGAAAAGGTTACAAATGATCTGTTGTCTTTGAGTGGCAGTACTAAGGATGTCTCAGATAATCGGCAATCAAGCACATCTGAGGGCACCTCACCACTTTCAGTTTCTGAGGCTCAGAGGGGCATGTCATTGTTTTTTGCTTTGTGCACAAAGGTATTGTGTTATTTCCTGGTAATATCCGGTTGAGATTATAGGGGTTAGTCCTTCAGTTATTGAAGGAGTAAAAGTAAATAAAAATAAAATTATGTTGATATGATGTGAAATATATTTTGGGTATTATTTAAATAGCACTTATCATATTTGTACTAGTAGACTTTTAATTTGATTATAAAAGGAATCAAATCATGATATAATATATATATATATATATATATGGACATACGCAGACCAATCTAAGAGCCTAACTCTTGGGGTTTTGTACTAGTAGACATACGCAGACCAATCTAGTAGGCTTTCCTCATATCTTGAACTAACTTTTAGGGTTGTGGCCAAAAGCCTAAATTCTAATACGGTATTAAATTCTATACTAAATTAAAAATTCTTCATAAATAAGGAAATAGATCAAGATATAAAAGAAATATGGAGATCAGTCCTATGAAATGATCCGAGTTGGAGATCCAATCAAGATATTATAAAATAATTTTCATATATGTGACAGATTCTTCTATATTTTGCATGTTCTGTAACTTGTTTTAATTGTCTGGTCAAAAGTACCTTATATTGATGTTTTGTGATGACAGAAACACTCTCTCTTTCGCGAAATATTTGTCATCTATAGAAGCACATCAAAAGCAGCAAAGCAGGTTTCAGATTTTGATATATGCTATTCTAGTGAATATTGTTAAGTATTTGTTTTTGGTCACAGGGTTTATCTCGTTAATTGTATGGTGCAGGCTATTCATCGTCAGATTCCCATACTAGTGCGTACATTGGGTTCATCTTCAGATCTCCTTGACATTATATCGGATCCCCCAAATGGAAGTGAGAATCTCCTAATGCAGGTTTACTGTTTTACCTTATAATTTTTCGCGAATGTTAAAATTATCAGAAATATATTGAATTCTGTTTTACCATATAATTCTTGTGAGAATCTCTTGGTAACATATTGAGTATTGATATTTTTACATTGACATGTCAGGTGTTGCATACACTTACTGATGGTACAATCCCTTCTAAGGATTTAATAGTTGCCGTGAAAAGGTTACATGATTCAAAACTTAAGGTATGCTAAAATTTCCTGTTCAAGTTTTGTAGTGAAAACTCAGTATTCCGCCTAATACCTGGTTGGTCCTTTACAGGATGCAGAGATTCTTATTCCAATATTGCCATTCCTACTGAAAGATGAGGTACTTCCTATTTTTTCTTTCCATTTGGATATAAGTTTAACTGTTTTAGACTTTTAGTATATAATTATAATGTGAATTCAAATAAAAAAGAATTGTAATGTGAAGTATCATCAACGAATCATGTAAGAATTGTTTGTCAGTCATTTTTTTTTTGTGTTTACTTTCAAATTACCTTGAAATATCTTGGTTTTCATTTGGCGAATATGTTTTTAAAAATCCTTTTAATAGGTAATGGCGGTTTTTCCAAACATTGTTAACCTGCCTCCGGAGAAGTTCCAAGGAGCACTTGGTCGCATACTGCAGGTATGCTTCACTCCTTTTTAGAAAAAAATCAGAGTTGCTAATTCATGTGGGAACCTATGGAGACTTTTTTCACTTCTTAAAGGTTAAGTAGGGTTAGAACCAGGTTTTGGATTCCAAATCTAGGATTGTAAGCTATGTAGTTTTGGAAAGTGTAAAAACTTCTCAAGATATACAAAGGCAAGAATTAAGTGAAAAATTGTGATAAATAGCTGTTAGATATGAAACTGTTCATATGTTTTCACCTAACAACTTAGCTTTAGAAGTAAGGTTTGAATATTTTAAAAAGAACAAAGTGCAGTAGAGAGGAATGAAACAAAGCTTCTGTCTTGTTATTTGGATTTTTAATTCTGAAGTTTTCATTCCAATGTACTGTATAGTATGCAAAAACAGTATTTCACGGTGTACTAAGTAAAACTTGCTTTTGTTAGGATTAGCATTACACCCACGTGAAATTTAGCGCTTGTAGCTGCAGGTTTTAGGAGATAACTTTCATGATCAATAAAGGTTGTGGGAAGTATGCTCCACAATGTTCTAATAAAAAAAATATTGTTCTGAACCATGAACACATTTTTAGTTATTAAATTAAATTAATTGCAAATTTCTTATACAGGGATCATCACAATCTGGTCCAGTGCTTACACCAGCTGAAGTATTAATTGCTATTCATGGAATTGATACTGAAAGAGATGGAATTCCCTTAAAAAAGGTAGTGCACTTATGATGATTGGGTTGGTGCATCATGTGCTTATTCAAGAAATCAAGATACATTTTGCATAACTGAAGTGTCTACTGTCTACATGCAGGTAACTGATGCGTGCAATGCTTGCTTTGAGCAGCGACAAACTTTTACTCAAGAAGTTCTTGCCAAAGTTTTGAATCAATTGGTATGTTATGTGGGAATTGCTTTATATAATTATTGGAAAGGATATTCAATATAGTTTGATCTCATACAACAAATGCTCTTCCCTGCAGGTTGAGCAAATTCCTCTCCCTTTACTGTTCATGCGCACAGTATTACAAGCAATAGGTGCTTTTCCAACACTGGTAAGAAGCTCACTAGTACAAGGAAATGTAATAATGAATAAAAACTTATTTGATTATTGTTGTGCGACAGAATTTAGGAATGTTATTAGTAATTATTGCTTAGTGTATAGATCAGTTTTGCACGCCCATATAGATCCCTCAAAGCTACTTTTCTTGTCTTTGACAATTGAATTATTTCCTTATTTTCCAAAAAATCTACTATCATTCCTTGCTATATTTTTTTTTTTGCTTGATATTAAATTTGATATATTTGCAAAAAACTTTGACTTGGTTAAATTTCTACAGGTGGACTTTATCATGGGGATTCTTGCTCGTCTTGTAAAGAAGCAGGTGATTATTTGATCAATTTTGTATTTGATAATCCACTCAGCTGTTCGGTGTACATATGCATGACTAAATGAGTTGTTGTAGGTATGGAAATACCCAAAGTTGTGGGTGGGATTCTTGAAGTGTTTGCAATTGACAAAACCTCAATCATTTGGTGTTTTGCTTCAGGTATTAACATTTATTGGACACTTTTTATCATTTTTAACTGTTTGGTGTTTGCATGTTTCTATGCTCTAGTCTCCATAATATGATGTTCTCAATAAGTTTTATTGGCTTAGTTCAACACTCCACCTTCACATATATACTTATGTTGTATAACGGAATGAACTATTTATTGAAGGATGCAAATATCGGTTATTATTACCATGTAAGATTTTTCTACGTGCTGACATGATATCTGTCAGAATTAAAAATAATTTAAACAAAGAATTTTTACTGTCAACTGTAAAGAAGCATAAATATACTGTTAATTGATTTAGGCATTGATTGTGATTATTATTCTGTTTAACACCAGTAGTACCAATTTGGATGCAACTCGATGGATATGTAAATATGGCTGCTGTTAGATGAATATTTATATATTATTTTGGAGTGGGGAGAATTGCTGTGAGATGAATATGGCTGGTGTTAGAGAATTGATTTTCGGGTATTGAGAGATTCCAATGTCTGACTTAAGTATAATAAAAAGGATTTGTGAAGTGTATAAACAAATTAAAAAAAGGTAATTCAGGTTATTAACTTTTTAAATACGTAAACTGATCTTGTTTAATTATCAAGTCGATGTCAACTAATGCTTTCAATTAGTTTTTAGAACGTCTTGCTGCTCATTTGGTACAAAAACTTGTGGCAGAAGGGAACCTAGAAGGACAAAGAAAATCTATACTTATGAATATCCTTATGTTCTGTTTTTTTTAAATTTCTTGGGAATATTTCCATCTGTTCTATTCTTTCTCAACTTGCTTTCATGATTTCTCGGTGGTCTTTGTGAAAGCTATCGTATCATTTAAAAATTATGTTCTAATGCGTTTCTGGTGGTGTCTGCTTCTGTCCAGCTACCTCCACCGCAACTGGAAGCTGCATTAAATAGAATTGCTGCATTGAAGGCACCATTGATTGCTCATGCTAGCCAGCCAGATATACAATCTTCACTTCCCAGGTTCGTTAACCACTCAGCACAACAATGCTGTTAATTTTACTGTTCATTTCCCCTTCTATATTTATTCCATTTTAGAGGTGGAAGTTTTATACATTACTTCTGCATTTAAATTTTTTTTTGGTTTGGGCAGGGGAAAGCAATGTTTTTCACCGTGTTGCCAATATCGATTCTGAGTTTTTTTTTTCTTTTTTCAGGTCTGTGCTGGTTGTTCTTGGCATTGTTTCTGATTCTCAGGTTCCAAGTCAGCCACAAACTAGTCAAACACAGACAGGTGAGACAAGCAACTCTGATAAGGACACAATGACAGAAAAATCCAAAGAATCGTCTACAGCAAGCTAAACTGAAACTAACACTCAAGTTAAATTATAGCCTAGACCTTACTGAAAGACTAAGCTGCTTCTAGCTATGTCAAAACAAGGGAAAGAATAACCAGAATTGATGAATTTGACAAGTTCAAAGGTTTTGTACAATTTCATCAGGCGACAACCTGGCTTGTACATATATGTAGGTGGAATGATGTATATTAGAATGGTATACGAAGAATCATGCTATCTTAAATTGGTCACAACATTGGTCTGCTGCTGGAGCAAAGTGTTACTGTTAGGAAAGTATACATGATATATTGATCCCCTAGTGGATGTCTTTCTTAAGTTAGCTTTGACATTATGTATCTAGGATTTAGACATGTATCTTTGATTATTACACATCCTTTTGTAATAATATGGCCGTTTATTTAGTTTACTTCCTTATTTTAGACTTTGTAACGATATAAATAATGAATGGAATGGCACAGAACTGAGTTATTTTTATTTTTGTTTTTAAATTTGTCAAAAAAATAATTATATTTTTAAATTGTTTATGTAATATATTTTTTTTCTTTCCAAAAAACAAAGTTCATATAAGAGAATCATGTGATGCTAAACTTGAGTTTGGATTGAATAATGAATAGTTTATTTGGACATTTCTATTGGTGTCAGTCAATACTTGTCAGAGTATTGGGCTAATCTTATGAAGCAACACTCTATAAGCTATTATCTAATTTTGTCAATGATAACCTATGAAAAAACCCCGTGGTTTATGTGAAACAACTTAACCTCTTACAGCTTTTGATAAACTTTATAGGATAACAATTGTCTTTTGCTGGGAGTCACTTTGTTTAGATCTATCATTAAGGCTATTCTAGTTTATTCTGTGATGATTATGACTATTCTCAGTGATTGCCTTTAAGATATCCGAAGACTTTTTTGTATGATGATAATGGTGACCAAAGCATGTATATGGTCAAATGTGATACCTTTAACTCTTCCGTAGGTTATGTGAGTTCTAGCTATCCAGGACATCCTAACTGAATGATGATTGTTTGATGAAAATGAGTTTATCGTTACAGGCTTGAGATGCTAGCATTTGTTGCCAAAAATGTTGCGGGGAAAGTATGCATGTAAACTCTCTTACTAGTGTAGTAGATGTGACCAAGAGCTCACATTCTTTTATTTAGAAGGGTGTGCCTAATGTTTGCCCTTTGATGCAACAATATGTTTTGGGTTGTTTGAAATGGTGAAGTTTGAAAGGACAATCGTTGGATTTTACAATTTGTTCTGTGTAAAATAGACTTGTTAAAATATTGGTCCATGTTAGACCACTTTTGTACACCGTTAGATTAGATTATCCTACCAAAACTTACCATGATCTACCCATACCATATTAGATCTAATTCATGAGCTCTATCTCTCCCATCTCATTAGTCTCTCTCTCTCTCTTGCACAACATGTTGTATCTCTCTCCTTGGGTTTTCTTTTTAATTTTCAATGACCCCATTTTTTTTGTCTGTGTCTACTGCAGAGAGACAAGTCTTTGTAAATTGTTTGATAATGATTTCTTGAAGGTTTGGGTGCATCAAGATCCCCAACCTCAACCATGGATTGATTTTGCTATCAATATATATTTATTAAATCAATAACATATCATTAAGAATAACATGGTAAAGTTGAAAGAAAAAAATGGTGAAATAATAATTTAATTAACTTAATTTTAAGTAGTTAGATATGCATCGAGGTATTTGTGATGTGTGTCTCTCTCTTTTGCCTTCTTCTAAATTTACAAATCTGAAAATTTTATATTTTATATTTCGACTGATTTTCCCTTTTCAGTGTGATTCTATTCCCTTTTTTAGTTAGTTTTATTTTAGAGATGATATACATATATTCTACCGTATAAGTTAATTTTTCTCCCTTTATTATATTCTAAATATATTCAATTGTGGAATTCTAATGTTGTTTTGTTGAATATATAGATTTCCATAGTCATGCATAAGCAGAAGGTTAATTTCAATTGTTGCTGGAAAACAGGTGAGAGAGAATAAAAATGAGAAAGAGCAAAATAAGAGAATATGTTTTGGTGTAGAGAGTATATCATAAGATCCACTAAGCCTACTTATCTAATGGTTCTCACCATTTGTTCAGAATGGACCAATACTTATAAGGACCAGCCTAAACGGATCCTTGTTTGAATTGGTGGTGAAGTTATGCATTGAATTGTTCAAAATTTAGTTGATAGCTCTAGTCATTGGAAGGGGTCTTTGTTTGAGATTTTGTTTTTGCATATTTGTCAAGTTTTATTTGCCTCCATTGCTACGTAGAACTTGAGGATGATTTCCTGATTTAGGCGGGTGACATGTTGGGTTTTTTCTGGGGTGTGTCTGCGAGTCGGTTTTTAGAAGGTTTTGAAGGGGAGGACTTTTGAGGGTTAAGTGAAATCTATTTTTTAATATATTTGATATTTATAAAAGAAAATATTAATAATTAAGGAATAACATGATATCATATATTCGTGTATCATATGTTTTTCTTTTGATTTTTTTAATTATCAAATATTTATTAATTTTTTTAAATATCAAATATATTAAAGTATAGATGTAGTCCTCGAAAACACCCCCTTCAACACCTTCAAAGCTTAAGATATCAGTCTTTGGAGTACAAGATAGAAGCTCGACGTTCCAAAATGTATTAGGTGTTTTGTATGCTTACCATGCATGGGAGGCATCTTACAAGTTATAAGGAGTGAAGTCGTTAGGGTGGTATTAGGCGTGACAACTTAACCCACACATGTTTGGATTCGTCTGAACCCGTCCTGAATTTGACAAAGAAACCCTGCGATGATCATGTGTGGGTGCGGATTCCCCCAAATTTCTTGGTCATTTGTGAACCCAACTTCTACCGAGACAGGGATGTGTGCTCAATTTTCAAACCCAACAAAGATTGATTACGGGTGCAAAGACCGCCCCCACCCGCTCAATTGTAATACCAAGGTGCTATTCATCTGACGTTTAATGTCATTGTCTTAGGCTTTGTTTGTGAGTTTTGAGGGAAAGGGAAGGAAAGACTTGGAAAAAAAGGAAGGAATAAGTGGAAGAAATAGAGGAGATTGGAAGTATGGGCTTTGGGGGGCTTATTTTTCTTTAAAATAAAAAACTCTCCTCATATGGGGGAATTAAAAAATTGCATTGGAGGAGGGTTTGGGATTATTTATATGAATTCTTCGAATTTAATATATGTTGATATAATATTCTTAAAATTAAAAATAGATTAATCATAAACATTAATTTACCACTCTCTAAAAAAATACTCTTTCAAAAAATGTAAAAGACTTTTCAATTTTCTTCAATATTTCTCTTTTCCCAAAGTCTTTCATTCCCCTCCCCTCCAAACTCTCAAACAAAGTCTTAATGCAATGATTCTATTCTTCAGATTTTGATAGATTTCCCGCATGTGAGTTTTGTTTGGTGCTATTTAGTTTCAAATTAGAATAAAATGACTCTCTTCATGTGGTGTTTGTCTGTTGGGTGCACTTAAACCTGGACCTATGTTACTAAAAGTTCATATACCATCTCGTAGATAATTGTTTAGTATGAAGTGTATATGAATTGTCTTTTAACTTTTAACTCAAATCCAGTTAAAATCCGTCGAGCTGGTTAGCCAGTTTATATTTTGTAAGTTCTTATACTATTATTAGTATATGTTTTGTCCTATTTAGGAAGCTCGACTGAGAAACAAAAAAAAAGAGTAGTTACACCAAACGAATAAAAAGTGATGTTTTCTCTTTTTCATTTTGTATATATAGAATCTTAAGGGTTTTCTTTCTTTATATGCAACCAACTATGAAAGAGAACAAAAAACACTATTATTTCTCTAATGTTTTTCCAATTATTCTCACCATCCAACAACGTATATTATCGCTTTATGTTTTTACTTTATCTTTTTATTGTTTTAATTTTTAAGTTAGTGTCTCATTTTTTTTGTAAATTTATAGTTGTTTATAAATCATCATTTAAATTATTGTTCAAACAACACAACTTATTAACTAAATATTACTCCCTTCGTCATCATCATTCAAATGATTGTTCAAACAACATAACTTATTAACTAAAGGTTTAAATGTGTGTTTAGTCTCTGCACTTTCACTCAATTTTGGCATTGGCCCATGCGCTTTTTTTTGTTTGGCATTGGTCCCTGCACTTTGTAAAACTTTTGGTTTTAGTCCTTTTGTTAAGTATCTGTTAAAAAAAACCAACTAACGTTGTGCCACGTGGACCAATCATGGCACGCCATGTGGCACACTAAAAGACAAAAAAATCAACTTTTTAATTATTATTTTATTCATTATTTTTTAACTTAAAAATATCATTAGTCCCTGCACTTTTAACATTTTTTGATATTAGTCCCTGCACTTTGGTATTGGTCCGTGAATTATATTTTATCTATAAAAAAAAACATTCAATGAAATTATTATGTTTTATTATTGTTTTGTTCATTATTTTTATTGAGAAAAATCGTAAAAAAAATCAAAAAAATCTTTTTAGAGAAATAGATTTTAGTATAAACCTATTTTTGATGAATTCATATTGATAAATAAATAAAAGAGAAGAAACCTGTTAACGATGAATTGAAAATGAAAGAGACCAAACCTGTTAACGATAAAGAAAAGCTACGGCAGTAGAGAAATTAGCAGCAGCAACATGAATTGAAAATGAAAAAAAAATAAAAAAAAATAAATCTTTTTAAAAAAATGGAATGAGTTTTTTTTTTTTAAAACATTATTTTGATTTTAATTTTTTTAAGATTATTCTCAATAAAAATAATGAATAAAACAATAATAAAACATAATAATTTCATTGAATGTTTTTTTAAAATAAAAAATAAAAAATTCAGGGACCAATAACAAAGTGCAGGGACTAATATAAAAAAATGTTGAAAGTGCAGGGACTAATGATATTTTTAAGTTAAAAATAATGAATAAAATAATAATTAAAATTTTTGTCTTTTGGTGTGCCACGTGGCATGCCATGATTGGTCCACACAACAAACCATTAGTTTTGGTTTTTTTTAACAGATATTTAACAGAAGGACTAAAACCAAAAGTTTTATAAAGTGCAGGAACCAATACCAAACAAAAAATAGTGCAGGGACCAAAGCCAAAATTGGGTGAAAGTGTAATGTTTAAACACACATTTAAGCCTTAACTAAATTTTACTCCCTCCGTCCTAGTTTTGGTTTTTTTTTCAACAGATATTTAACAGAAGGACTAAAACCAAAAGTTTTATAAAGTGCAAGAAGCAATACCAAACAAAAAAAAGTGCAGGGACCAAAGCCAAAATTAGGTGAAAGTGTAAGGATTAAACACACATTTAAGCCTCAACTAAATATTACTCCCTCCGTCCTATGAACTTAACTCAATTGATATGGACAAAACATAATATATGTAACGTCCGTGGTTCAAACCTCGGCCACCAAAAACAAAAAATTATTACTCCCTCCGTTTCACAATACTTGTCGCTTTTGAACAAATTACACATACCAAGAAATCAAATAAATTTTGTTATTTTTGATGAAATTATTTGTGTTTTTTCTATAATACCTTTACCCATTTATTATTTCATTCTATTATTTCTGGCTACAATAAATATGTAAGAGTTTATTGATAAACAAATAATTAGTCTTGCATTGAAACTTGAAAGCGGCAAGTAAAGAGAAACAAAATTATTCTTCAAAAATGACATGTATTGTGAAACAGAGTGAGTATATATTTATTCAAAGAAAAAAAAGTAAAAATAAAGAATTATTTCTTATAAAAAGGTTATATTTCTTTACAAAATTATCTTCCTACACACGCATTTCAATAAATGGATTTTGGTGTGGACAGAAACATCCACAATTTTTAAGTGTTGTCTATATTATAACATTTAATTTTGAAGCCACACTTTTAAAGTGTGGCCTATTACTTACTATTTTAAGCCACACTTTTTTTGCCATGGGCAAGTTAAGTTTAGCCTATACTCAAACATACAAAATTTACACCTACATTACAGGAGACTAATCTATATCCAAGAACTTGCGTGATACACAGGGGTGTAGCCCTTCATATCCAAGGGGTAACCTTGGCTACCTCAAAAAATTTATTATTTTTGAATTAGTTAGTATGTATTTATATTTTGCTATCTCAAATAATAAAAATTCAGTTATCCCAAATTAGTTCAGTTGTTGAAAATTAGCATAAATAAGAAAGTAAAAAATTACTACATAATTGATAAATTTATTTGTAATGGTTTGGTATTTTCAGTCACAATAACAACTATAGAGAAAACTTTTTTAACAATTAAAATTATCAAGACAATAATCATAAATATATTAAATGGACTATGAGTTTCTTGTAAATAATCTAATTGCTTACATTCGAGAAGACATTATCACTCTATTTTGTAAACAATCAATTTTGGATAAAATTGGCTTCTTGAAACGCATTTTGTCCAACTTTTTTAAATAGCTATTGTCAATTTTTATCATTTGTTACTACTTTAAGTTAATTTTTATGTATTGGCTAATTTTCATATTATTTTGTTTTTAGTCTCTACAACACTTGCACTTTTAAAGTTAATTTCCTAAGATTTTATTTAATTTTAGTCCTTAATTTTTGTTATAGAGATTAAATCCAAGACTAAAACCACTTTATTTTTTTGTAAAATTTTAAAAAATCGAGACAGAAATTGAATAAATTTTGTTTAAGGGCTAAACCTAAAAAATTATAATTTATAGGACTAAAAAAATATTTTATCCTTAAATTTAATATGTTGGTTTTAAAATATTTTATTTTTTGTTTATAGTTGGCCCATGCGCAAATTTTTTGCTAGCTTCGCCGCTGGTGACACATGAGGCGTGTTCTTCCCAACTAACTAAGTTTTTTTTCCCTATGCAAGAGTCACAGGTTCATTCTTTAAAAAACGATAGATCAAAATGCTTTATCACAATAAAAATTATGAGAAATGGTAGGGTCACACCTTTTGGCACTCTCTTTTAACACACCCAATGAAAATTAGCCATTTGTCCACATTTTAAAACAAGCCACCAAATATGATAATAAAAAAACAAGAGTAGCATTTTTTTTCTTTCAACCATCAAAAAGAGAAGAGCGTAATTTTGTCTACCATTTGCTGCAACGATTCTTTTTTACAATTGAAAATTCTATTATCTCTTTCTTTTTAAATCATCTAAATGCACGAAAAAAATTAATATAAGAATGACCATAAAGTTTTAGAAGATCCACCCATCTAATAACGGAGAAGGATCAACCGAGTCGATGTCAATCTAATGCCGAATAATATACCAAATACTACAGAAGTAATTGCAAGCCAAAAACAAATGTTCAACAGTTTCCACCATCCCACAACTACTCACACAATGCTACGAATCCGATTACGAAGAAGACTTCAAGCGAAAAGAGAACCCTTCAAAGAAATCACTTTGTGCTAAATAAGTTCCAAAAAATCTGTTTGAATAGGCATTCCACATTCGTTCCCAATTGATATACACCGCTAACTGCATAATCTTTGGTAGGCTCCAAATGTCATCGCCATCTATCCAACTCGTCAACCTACAAAACAATATTGTGAAGCAACACATAACACTCCCCTACCAACTCTTCCTCCCATGAAAACAACCTCTTCCACCACTTTCAAATCTCTTCCCCCCGCGCCCCAACCAAAAGAAGAGAAAATGAAATAAAGAAAAAATAAGATGTTAATTAGGAATTAGAATTATCTTTATTTTCTCTCTCCTATTGTTTTTTCTTTATTGAGGGATTCTCTCTTCTATTTTTTTATTTTTTTACAATTCTCTCATTGTTATTCTCCTAAAATGAAGTACCATTGTTGTTTTATTATTATATGAAAAAACTACCTCCCATTAAATAAAATTGACAATTTTTATTTTCATTGAAATATTAAAAATAAAACTATTTCGTCAGGCTTAATTGAAACTTTGATTCTCTTTCTTTTTTTGTGATAAAATGAGATGTTAAATAGGAATTAGAAATATCTCTATTTTCTCTCTCCTATTGTTTTTTCTTCTTTGCGGGACTCTCTCTCCTATTATTTTTTTATTTTACAATTCTCTCCTATTGTTTTTCTCCTAAAATGATGTACCATTGTTGTTTTATTTTTATATAAAAAATTACCTCCCATTAAAAAAGTAAACAATTTTTATTTTCATTTGAATATTTGAAATCGAACTATTTCATTAGGTTTAATTGAAATTTTGATTCTCTATTTTTTGCGAAAAAATGAGATGATAATAAGGAATTAGAATTATCTCTATTTTCTGTCTCCTATTGTTTTTTTCTTCTCTGAGGGGTTCTCTCTCCTTTTTTTTCTTTTCTTTCTTTCAACTCTCTCCTATTTTCATTCTCCTAAAATGAAGTATCATTGTTGTTTTATTTTTATATAAAAAAAATCACCTCGCATTAAAAAAAGTTGAAAATTTTTATTTTCACTTAAATATTAAAAATAGAACTAGGCTTAATTGAAATTTTGATTATTTTATTTTAAAATTTGATAGTTTGAATCCTTTCATTAGAATCTAATGATTAACACAAAAAATCCATTCATTAAATATTTGGTATAAAATATGATACGATAATATATTCCATTAAAAATCTCTTAGATGAGAATGGAATAACATGTTTTAAATGAAGTTAATAAAGACGACACTTAGATGAGAAGGTAAGAGACTTCTTTTAATTTAATCAGTCAGGTTCTCGAATTCAATTTTAAATCATTAAATATATAACTTTTTAATAAATAATTTTTGTTTTTCAATTAAAAATTACTACTTTTAGTTCTTCAACTTGTGCAATATTACAAAGGTTTGAACGACTAAATTTACCAAAAACTTCAATTAACTTCTCAGTTAATGATCATTGGCCATCAATTATAAGCCATCATTTAATTTATCAAACAAAGCTTAAATCTCTTGATAGAAAATTTTGACTTTCATTAAAATTTTACCCGACTCAAATGAATGATTAATCTATGCAACTGCGCACATTACATATTCGGTAAAATAAAAAAAGTTAAACATGATAGAGTTGGGCTTAATCCTAATCGTAGTACAACAACTATAGTGACATCATTGCGTGTGTTTTTTTTTTTGTTGAACCCAGATATCACATTTTTCACCCATTTGGATATTTCTTTTACACACGCACACGCACACATACACATACACATTGTTCCTTCTTCTTGTTCTTCTTCTTCAAATCGGATTCATGGGTGTAGATTACTATAAAGTCCTTCAGATAGATCGAAATGCAAAAGATGATGATCTCAAGAAAGCTTATCGCAAACTTGCTATGAAATGGCATCCTGATAAGAACCCTAATAACAAGAAAGATGCTGAAGCCAAATTCAAGACAATCTCTGAAGCTTATGATGTATGTTTTTTTTTTTTTATGATGCTTAATTTTGATAATTTTGCTTGTGTAATTTTAATTGGGTTGTGGATTTTTTGGTAAAGTTTTGATTTTTTGGGGTTGTAAATTGCATGTTGGGTGTGTTAAAGTTTGTGTTTTTATTGTTGATTTTGGATCATTTGGAAATTTTGGGGTTACAATTTGAATTGGTGGGGTGTTTAATTTTGTGTTTTTCTTATTGATTTTGGATCATTTGTTTGATTTTTGGGGTTGTAAAATTTGGAATGTTGGGGGTGGTAAAGTTTGATTTTTTTTTTTTCGTTTTTAATTTTGGATCATTTGGACATTTTGGGGTTTTTAGGGTTACGATTTTAGCCGATGGGGTGTTTTATTTTGGATAATTTGGAATTATGAAGTTTTAGGGTTACAATTTGGAATGATGAGGTGTTCAATTTTTGTGTTTTGTAATTTTGGATCATTCGGAGTTTTGAGGTTTTAGGTTTACAATTTTAGCTGATGGGGTGTTTGATTTTGTGATTTTGGATCATTTGGAATTGTGAAGTTTCAGGGTTACAATTTGGAATTAAGGGGTGTTTAATTTTATGATTTTGGATAATTTGGAATTGTGGGTTTTTTGGGGTTACCATTTGGATTGGTTTTAATTGTGTTTTTCTTGTGATTTAGGATTACTTGGAAATTTCGGGGTTACAATTTGGAATGATGAGGTGTTTAATTTTGTGTTTTTAGATCAGTTGGATATTTTTGTTACAATTTGAAATGTTGGGGGTGTTTGATTGTTATTTTCATGTGATTTAGGATCATTTGGAATTGCGTTTTTTTGTTTTGATTGTGATTAGGTTTTGAGTGATCAACCAAAGAGAGAGATGTTTTTGAAATGTTGGGGAGTTGAATTTTGTGTTTTCTTGTGATTTAGAATCATTTGGAATTGTTGGTTTTGCTAGTGATTTCGATTTGTGAATAGGTTTTGAGTGATCCACAAAAGAGAGCTGTGTATGATCAATATGGTGAGGAGGGGTTGAAGGGGCAGATGCCTCCCCCAGGTGCAGGTGGATTTTCTGACGGCGGTGATGGTGGGCCGACAATGTTCCGGTTCAATCCGAGAAGTGCGGATGACATATTTTCCGAGTTCTTCGGATTTCAAAGACCCTTTGGCGGTGGAATGGGTGATATGGGCGGTCATCCTGGTGCATCTGGCTTTCCTAGGGGAATGTTTAGGGATGACATTTTCTCTTCTTTTAGGAATTCGGCCGGTGAAGGATCTGCCAATGTGATGAGGAAAAGTGCACCGATAGAGAGAACTTTGCCTTGCAGTTTGGAGGATTTGTATAAAGGGACCACCAAGAAAATGAAGATTTCCAGAGATGTTACTGATTCCAGTGGGTGAGTTATCTAGTTTAACCTGCTTCCATCTTTTAGCTATATTAACCTAGTTGCATTGGTTTTATTGGATATATTTAAATTATTGAATTTAAAGTCTAGTTCGACGATTTGCATTTTGTTATGTGTTGTTGGTTGATGATCATTTTCATAGTTTACATTTTCTGTTTTATATGCTCTAAATAATCAAATTTCCGCTAAGGCCCTGTTCGGATAAACAGCTTAATTAAATTAAGTGCTTATGTGTAAGCTATTTCTATATGAAAAGATAAAATAAAGTCAAAATGTTTTTCTACAAGTTGTTATTCATAAGCTATCTTGGAGATCTTATGCTAATAAGCTAAAAACAACTTATGGACCTGTCATAAGCCGTTTCCGTAAGCTCTTTGAACAGTCTCAAAAGTCTTTATGCCAATAGATAAGTTCAAATAAGCCAATCTAAACAGGCCATAATGAAGTGGCAGATTTTCCGATGGTTTGAGACTTGAGAATCTGACATCTTTGATGTATAAGCAATTTTGATACTTGTAGTTCTTAAATGGCTGTTGACATTACCTTTCTATATGCTTTTTCATTAAAAATAATTCTTTGTTTGCTGGCACATAAATCTTTATCGCAGTAGCTGTAGACCGACATTCTTCATCATGTTTATGAATTGCATTTTACAATTTGCATTGGTCATTCAAAAGTTCAAACTAATTAGTTGTGATGTGATGTAACTATTAAGGTTACTATTAAAATAATGTAGAATGTGCAATAAGACATGGTTTAAGCTAAAATTTTAAACTTAAATTAAAATTGTTAAGTGAAAATTTGAAACTTAAATCAGACATGTTTAAACTCTGCATATTTCATTAGTATATATGTAACAGTCCAGATTCAGAAGTTTTTTAGACATTTTTAGACAGATATTACATGTAAGCAAGTGAGAATTCATCTATCCATTTCATAAAATTATTCTGTCATATCATTGGCTAGCCGATGCTATAGGAAATAGAAGGTTATTCGCTTCATGTCATTCACTAATCCACGTGCCTGAATATAATTGAATAAATGAAGCTACAAAATTACTTTTTCAGTAACCAACTTCATCACCTATATGTTTAACCAATGTCATTTACCCATAGCACTTGTACAATATGTTTTGTGTACATAGCTTTTGTTTTATTTGTCAACATGAAGTTCACATAGCATAAGGTGTATTCGAAAGCAGTGTTGTCAATCACAGATTGTGGAAAATAGCAGTTTGTCCAAAAGCAGTGTTGTGATATAGCGTTGAAATATAACCTATTTGGCAACACTTAGTACTATATCAAATATCGCTGAACCATATCGGTTTATTAAAATCCCGTTATGCTATAACACTGCTATATCCGCAATTTGACAACATTGTTCAAAAGTAACAACAGATCATGGCTGTGAATTGAATGTCCATGAAACTAATCTACTATATGTTTTCTTATTCTGAAGGAAGCCTACTACAGTGGAGGAAATTCTAACCATCGAGATCAAGCCAGGTTGGAAGAAAGGAACAAAGATAACTTTTCCGGAGAAGGGAAATGAACAAAGAGGACTTATACCTGCAGACCTTGTTTTTATTATCGACGAGAAGCCTCATACCGTCTTCAAGAGGGATGGCAATGATCTTGTTGTTACACAGAAGATCTCTCTTGTAGAAGCTCTAACAGGTTACACTGCACAAATAATTACCCTTGATGGGAGGAATCTTACGGTCCCTGTCAACACCATCATTAGTCCATCGTATGAAGAAGTTATTAAAGGAGAGGGTATGCCAATTCCTAAGGAACCTTCCAAAAAGGGAAACTTGAGAGTCAAGTTCAACGTCAAGTTTCCATCGAGACTTACATCAGAACAGAAGACCGGCATCAAGCGATTATTGACATCTTCGTAAACACCGGTGGTAGTACCTCTCCCCGCCATATATGAAGATGTGTTAGATTTGGAATTTAATTTTATTTGCGGTTTTCAATCAATTGGAAATTCGTGGCTTCTGTGAACTAGTTTTTAACTAGGAACAATTTATTAGAAGTTTGATATTTGTTTGTTGTTTCATATTTTATTTAGTTTCTGGTTTTCTGAGTGAATAATTCTCTTAATCACTGGCCTACTTGTATATGTGAAAAGTTTTGGTGGAACTCAATGTCTCTGTGTTTGCATATTTGGATATCTATATTTCTTGCTTTTCATTTTTATCATTGTACTTTTCAACCATTTCATCAATTGATGTACACTTTACAAGTTACAGTTGAAAGATGAGAGTTCACAGCTCTTAAAACTCTTTTCAATCATTTTCTTAGATAAATTAATCAGAAAAGGAACTGTTAACTATGAAGTGCACCTACACTTCATATTGAAGGTGTGCTTGGTATCCGGCACTGATACAACAATTCAATAACACTAGAGACCTATGTTAGTGTCAATGTCGAGTTCGGTGTTTGTGTTAGTGCTTCATAGATTGTTAATTAATTATTAATGAAGATCAAAATCAAAGCTTGATAGAGTTATACAATTCATTTTAGATTTTAATATACTACAAAGTACAAAAAGGAGGGTTAAGTGCTTCATATGATTTTTTAAATATACTCTTTCTTTTTGCACTATGCTTCCATTTCCTTTCCTTGAGTTGGCAGCAAAGGCATCAATCATTATTTAATCAAAGTGGAGACTTTTCTGATGGCATGGATATTGAGCCAAATGTAATAGGTTGAAACCAAACTTCTGATACATGGTTTTCTGAGATGTAACTTTCCCTACTTTTGATATATTCCTTTTTGACCAGTGAGGAATTCTGTACCGTGATGTGCAGGTTCCTCATCAAGCTGTGACTATTATCCAAACCTACTTTTCTGATTATTAGTAAAATACTTGCAATATCTTTTAAAGAACGGCGAGATTGATGAAATATTATATCTGTATTGTGATTTTATTGAAGCTCTACATTTTGTCAAAATTATGATGACACATTGTGATTGAGTCAAATTCATTGTCAATTCATACATTTAATCTTATTATACTTGTTAAATTATTAGTTCAATATCACTTTGGCACCTCTAAGTATTGTGATTTGAGAATTTTGATCTCCAACGGGCAATTTGGATCCCAAAAACATATCATTATCTAGGGGGTTGAGTAACTCAACTGATTATCCTAGTTAGTCTAACAAATAGGATAATCCTAACAAGTGTTCTTATGATACTCCCTCCGTTCCACAATAGATGACCCATTTGAAAATGTGTAATTTTGACCTAACTTACTTTGACCATATTTTTCTAGTAATATACAAAGATAAATAATATCATATAAGATGCCGTTAGATTTGTCTCGATGAGTATTTTCAAAATATCAAATTTTCATATTTTTTTCTAATATATTATTCAAGATATTTAAGCTCAAGATTGTGCATTGACATGCGTAATAAGGTCAACTGTGTCAAGTATTAAGGGACGGAGGGAGTATTGTTTAAGAAATTACCAACCGCATTTTTCTGTTTGAATATACTTAATTGAAATTCTCTTACTAACCGCATCTAAAGAGCGTGTTTTTGGACACTTTCTTTAATATCATTACCAATACCAAGTTTCATCAAATTGTGAATAGTTTAGTTAGATTTCTAATTGTATGTTAGGTATTATGGTAGCTACATAAAATCACGGCGAGTCACCTCGATTCTTGCATACTCACCGCGATATCAAACATATGATTAGTTGAGGCGTGTCTCTTCAAACTTTATGGAGGGTTATCCACTTATCCTTAACCAAGTCTATCTACCTTTAAGATTTTCCCTTCATGATTAATGTACTTTTAGTGTAAAATTGTTTTATATTGACAATCAATTACAACTTGTGGACACAACCAAAAAATTATATAATTGTTGTTTATTTAAAAAATTGTCAAATATGATATGACAAATTTAAAATGTATGATTGAATGTCGGTGTAAAATAGTACATATTCCTTAATCTCATTAGTTTCTTTTGTTCTTGTAAAAAAACTCATTGGATGTGTCCAAGCCAGTGACTTATGCAAACTTCATATTGTTAAATATTAATTATGTTTGAATCGTAAGATCATCTCCAACGAGAAATACTTGGCTTCACAAGCGTTGGTATCTAATAGGTACCATATTGGGAAGAAAATATGATTGATGCTTAATGAGAAGAGGTGATACATATGAAACATCCTCTCTCTTCGTAGGGTCTACTGATTTTTAATATTAAAATAATCTTTGGATGTTGATATATGATGATGTAGAATTATTTGTGAAACTTATTTAATAATTTTTTAAAGGTGTTGAGTTCGAGGGTTTAGATGTTTATGAGATGCTATTGTTTAAAATTATAAATAAATGATTCGTACACATGAGACATATTTAAGTATCAAAAAATAAAGAGCAGATGCTCTAATAATGTTTTATCGACTATAAAGATTACTGGTTTAAAACCTATTTGCATAAAATAGTTTACACCTCGAAAACATTTAGGATCTTGGAAATAGAGAAAGTCTTGTTTTTTGACTAGAAGTGAGCAAGGTCTTGAACAAGAAAGAGAGATGTTGAATTTTGCTTTCTTTAACTTAATAAATTTCCACAAGATGAAACTTTGAAAGAATAATTGTTTTAAGTCGGAATTTCTTTAATATGTACAAACAAATTAGTCTTATATTATGTATAAAAACTTATATTCCGCCGTTAGATCATTAAATATCATCATATTTCATTTAATAAAATAGTAGTAAGATTTATTGATTTAACGATAGAAACAACATTGTAAATGTTTGTAAGACATATAATTCCTCGTACACCATAGAATACCTGACCTCGTGAGTTTTAAAAAGTATGGTGCTGATGATTCAATAGATTCAGAAAATTGGTTTCCAATAATGATTAAGTATAGAAGAACCCACAAATTGTAGCAAAGAAATAGAAAGGAAAGAACACAGTGTGTGACTGTGTCTTATTCAGAGGGAGGAGTTGAACTTTGAAAGGGACCACTTATTTTTTGTGATTTAAAAAAGATACTTTTACTATATATCAAGAAACTAACATTTGAGGAAAGTTAAAGGTGTCAACGCAATATATAAATTGAGAATGGAAGTGGTATTTGTTAAAGAAAAATGGTAATGAGTGTCTTAATGAAACTTGTTAAAAAGTTTAAAGATGAATTTTGTTTTGGCAATGATGCATTCAACTCATTGAAATTTTAAAAAGTAATTTTTTTTTACATAAATCTTAGTATGAATTATTTTAATTTTTGAATTCTTAACATTAGAGCACTTGTTGGTAAGACCTTTTATTAAAATATATAGGATCTTTGTGTTATTCAACTATTATTAGAGGAAGTTAATGCAATATTTTTTTCTCTCGTTATAAGTACAAAATTTTCACCATCATTTAACTATGACTAGTCTATGTCAGAAAATTGCAACACACAAAGTGTGTGCTTCCCTACTTTCATTTTTTTTGAGCAACCCTCTTTCAAATTTTATATTTCCTTATTTGAGCAACCTCTTTCAAATTTTATATTTCCTTATTTGAGCAACCTCTTTCAAATTTTAATGGAGTTAATCAAGGTAATGTATTGACCATATTGATTTGATGTAAAAAAAACCATTTTAGTTATAAAATAAAACATATTGATTGGGTTTAAGACTTAGATCCCAAATTGACAAAATTTGAAAAAATATTTATTAAAAGAACTGAATCTTTCAATGATTTTTTTTTTTTTTTAGGAAAAATCTTTGAATGATTGTTGTAATTTGTTTTGAAAGGTTATTAGAAGAACTAAATCTAAAATTTAATAAGTATGATATGTAAATTAAATTTGACTGGTATAATCTTTATTTGAAGAAAAGAAGACCTAACAGTGTACAAAATCTCCAAAACATAGATTTTTTTTAAGTAATTTATTGGCTAGAATTCACATTTTTTAAGGTGAATAAGTGAGGTGTCTAAAACATAGATTTTACGTGGTCACAGAGAGTTAATTCAACTATTGAAATTAATCTTCTAATCACTTAAAGCTAAAATATACATTTCTATAAAAAAAAAAGGCTAAAATATACATATCATCCTTTCAACTATGGACTTGTTTGTTATAGTTTTTTTTAAATGGTTTTTAGTCTTTTATAATTTTCTTAACAAAGAGATTTTTATTTGTCAAACAAGAAAACAAATAAATGTTTAAAGAATTTTATCTCAATCGTCCAATTATTCCAACAGCAAAAATTACTCTATTAACCCACTAAGACTCGTACATTGTTGTTTCAACCACACATCAGTGGTTGAATCAATCCAACGATCAAAAACTAATTTTCTTCTACATATTAAGAATAACACACATTTGTTTTAATCATATATCAATCGTTTAATCAGTCCAACGATTTTACGTTGTGATCGAAGAATTAATCAAACGATTAAAATAAACCTTCTAACCACTAAAATATGCATGCAACAATTCTAAGCATATATGAATCGTTAAACTTATCAAATGATCATAATTAATATCTTAACCGTTAGGATTTATACATGATCATTTCTACCATAGATCAATCATCAAATCAAACCAACACTCGAAATCGATCTTTTACTCATTACAATTTTACTCATTACAATCAACACGTGACCAATCCCACAATATACCAATCATCGAATCAATCCAACAATCATAATTAAATATTTACAAGTTTCATATGCGACCGTTTCAACCATACGTCATTCATGAAACCAATCCAAACCAATCTTCTATTCACTACAATCAACACGTGCATGTTTCAGTCATATATACTGATTGTTGAATCAGTCCGATGATCAAAATTATTCTCTTAACCATTCAGATCAATACGCAACCAATCCAACAATTCAAAAAATTCAACATGTAAAATGAATTTTTCCTGCCATAAAAGGTTAGCCAATGACCAAGATTAACCAACATGTGATCATTCCAACCATATATCAATCATCAAATCGCCACCATTCCAAATTTCCAATCATATATCGATCATTGAATCAATCCAACGATCAAAATCAATCTCTTAACCATTGAGATCAACATGCAACAAATCCAACCATCAAATTATTTCAACAATTAAAATCCCTTTTCCAGCCATTAAGATCAATCCTCAGTACACCCTAAACATGGACCAATATTTTCTTCAATCTGCAAAATACAACTTCACACAATGCGAAATGAGATTTCCTTTACTCATGCATTCGTTTCATCCATGGTCGTGGGATTGATATCAGACAATTCAATGATACACTTAATGCGTGAATATGAAGAAAGTTGACAACACATCTCAATTATTAATTCAAGATCAAACGATCCTGATCACACAACAAATTTCACACAGTAAAACGATCTTAATCGATCAAAATCAGACGGCTCTCAAGATGTAACTAAATAGCAAATCCAATTTCCCTTAATATAAACCCTACATAGGAAACACACTATATAACTAACTACACACACTTATATTAATTTTCTATATTTTTCCAACCATAGTTTTCTCTCTCTTCTTAGGTTGTTTCCTTTTTACATCATCATCAATCACAATTAAGATCGATCCATTCACTCACATGGCTTAGTCTCTTCAAACTTCAAACTTCAAACTTCAAATTCATATCTTCAATTTCTTTCAAACCCTTCTTCAAACCCTAACCCTAATTCGCGTAGATCTCAAATTCGGGTTATATGGAAATGGCGTCAAGTCCTCGCACCGTTGAAGAGATCTTCAAAGATTTCAGTTCTCGTAGAGATGGTATCGTTCGTGCTTTAACTCAAGGTATATTCTTCAAAACTCAATTCAGTTAAATTCCGTTTTTTTTTTTTTTGGATATTATTTCAAATTTTCAACTAACCCATTAATTTTTTTTTTGTTTTGTTTTTTTCTTCAGATGTTGATGAATTTTATGCACTCTGTGATCCAGGTAAATGGGTAGTTCAAGATCTGAATTATTGTTTTTTACTTTATTTAAAAATAATATTTTTAGCTTTTTTGTTTTCTTTCAATTTTATTGATTCTTTCTGTGTGAAATTGAAAATTTTAGTTTTATGAAAAAAATATGTAAATTGTTGAGTTGAGAGAATTAAATTTTATTTTTTTGGAGAATTTGAGGAAAAAAGTCAAAGGTTAGTATGTCCCATGTGTTTTTTATTTTTTAATTTTTGTTTTGTTTGTTTGTTTATTTATTTAGGCACGAACTCACACATATCAGTTACTTTTTAACTACAAGACACTGAAGACAGTTTATTGTTAGTTAATAAATTAAAATTTTAGTTTATAATTTGTTTGGATCTTGCTCCTTTGAATTGATGAGAAAATAATTATCTATATAACTGATAATAATTGAGTCATTGCCAGCTGTTTTAAAATAGTGTGATTCGGTCTGCTAATAACCTTTGTAGCACTGACACTTCTGATTGAAGGTGTGTCCGGTGTCTTACATGTGTAGGACACTGACACGTCACTGACACATGCGATTACATTTAGTTATGTCATTTTCTTAAGTTACTACTTGTGTCCATGTGTCAGTGCTTCATAGCTAATAATTCTAACTGTTTATGGTGTTTTGGTCTTGTGAAATTGTTTAAAGCTTGAATTGGGTTGTTTGTATTCTTCTAAGCAAGGTTTTAAATTGCGATCACATTGTGTTCCTTGACATTGTTGAGAATCACAATCAAATTTGGTCTCAATTGATGTCACAATGTGATTTCACCAACTTCAAAAACAGTTGTTGTGTCGCATCCCAGAATGTGGTCACCAACCTATACTTAAAACCCTTCTTCTGAGACATTTCCAGTTTTTGGATTTTGATTTGGAGATCAGACTTAACAGACACTTAATTGGTTGCATTATTTTCATGCTGGATTTGTTCATAGTTTTTATGGTTTTTGTAATAAAATTATGAATCAGTGTTGTTTCATTGACTTGAAAGTTTCTCCATCGTGTTTTTTGTTTTTAAGATAAGGACAACTTGTGCCTCTATGGACATCCAAGTGAATCATGGGAAGTGACTCTTCCTGCTGAGGAAGTTCCACCTGAGCTTCCAGAGCCAGCTCTCGGAATCAATTTTGCTAGGGATGGCATGAACCGTAGGGACTGGCTTTCCCTGGTTGCTGTGCACAGTGATTCATGGTTGCTTTCTGTGGCTTTTTATCTTGGAGCTCGTCTTAACCGCAATGAAAGGTACTATCTAGTTTTGGTTGGGTTATAGTAATTTAAGTTTGTTTTTGCTCGTTATACAGAGTATGCATGTGATTATAATTATTTTAGTTGTTTTTGGCGTGTTATCGTAATTCACATGCTTAAGCACTTTGAAATGTTGAAAATTGAGGCTTGTAATTATGTTAGTTGCCGAATTGCATCATCGTCATCTGTTGTGATTCTGGATAAGTTTATATATGTATTCCTTGGATTGGATGGGCCAAGACAATTTTATTTCCCAGAAACATCAGCACAAGTGCCCTTTCTCATCCATATTTACAATTCAAGAAACTTGATAATAAACTTGAGGTTGTGTGAAAGGCGATCGACTCTGTTGTAACCTTTAGCTTTAATTTGCAATTGGACAATTCTGTTGAATAATGTATGTACTTAATCTCTCCCCATTAGTAATTTCCCCTCCTTATCACTGTGTTAGGGCAATACATTCAACTGAGTTTGATTTACTATTTGTATGGTAGAATGTTGTTACTGTTGCTCTGTTCTTGCCGTTTTAAGGGCTTATTACTTTTACCATTTTTTCTCAACTGCTTTGTAACGGGCTTTTAGGTCCTTATTTTTATTGATGGTTCCACTGGTTCATGGCAGGAAACGCTTATTTAGCTTGATCAATGAGCTTCCAACTGTGTTTGAAGTTGTAACTGACAGGAAGCCAATAAAGGACAAGCCCACTGTAGATAGCGGAAGCAAATCTCGGGGCAGCACCAAGGTTAGTGTAATTGTCATTGTGTGTACTGTTTAGTCTCTCTCTCTCACTCTCACTCGGATCTAGCTTAATAATGCTTATGTATTCTAAATGTTTTTGAAGCTTTTTAACTATTTCTCTTGTATTGATGTTTATTTCCCATAATAAAATGTTTGGCTTGTTTATTTGTTGTATAGTTTTTGGTTACTTGGTTAACATTCTGAAGCAGCTGTGATCTAAACCAGCTGTGGCTTTTTAAACTAAGTTCATAATCTATCACACTGTTCAACTCTCACACTACTTTTCTTTTTTGCCTATGCATATGATCATGAAAATTGCAATCAGAGTATACTTGACCTGCATTTAGAAGCACTTTGATCATTGTGTTTGTTTCATGTTATTGCAATATTTGTACAAATTCTGTAGTGTATGACTATGAATTAAAACTTTAAAAGGTTTCGTAGGGTGCTAAATGTTGTCATGTTGCTACTGTCTAATACATGTTTGTTAATTTATTTGAAGAGATCAAGTGATGGACAAGTTAAAAGCAACCCAAAGTTGGTAGATGATCAAGGTTATGAGGAGGAAGAAGACGAGCATAGCGAAACCCTTTGTGGGACCTGCGGCGGAAACTACAACGCAGATGAATTTTGGATTGGCTGTGATATTTGTGAGAGGTGGTACCATGGAAAATGTGTGAAGATTACTCCTGCTAAAGCCGAGAGCATAAAGCAATACAAGTGCCCATCATGCAGCATCAAGAGGGGCAGGCCCTAAGCCTAAGACAGCATGTGAAGTGAATAATACTTTGTTGATGCTGACTGGATACCGTAATATTGCCAAATCTCTTGTAGAAATTCATTTAATGGGTATAGTTTATATATGACTAATGGGTAAAACTATTAAAGTTAATTTGTTCTACCAAGATGGATCCTCAGTTTATGTTACAAATTTGTCTCCTCTTATTGAGGGGTGGGGAAAAATTCAAGGTTATGATTATCGATTGAAAGAGTAGATTTTAATTTTACATTTTGTTACCTATATTCATAGATTTTCTTATAATTTTTGTAGTTGATTTATTTGTTGTCTCCATAGTTGCTAGCTATTGGATCGGCTTCCTATTGACATTGTAATGTGTAGCAAACGTTTGTGCACTTTCTTTGCAGGGCTGCTTATTGAGATGAATCGAAAGGCTCGAGGCTATGTCTTATGTGCCAGGAGAAAACAGGTTCCCTTGATCAAGAGCTATTAAGACCCGGTTCACTTAACTCGTGGATTGATATGGGTTTGAGCCGGGTTGAATTTCGCAAATCTGGATTTGTTTTTCATTATTCTTTCATTTATTTTTTAGATACTTTAAGATCATAGGCTCATAGCATATCTATAAGTTTATTCATTGTTCCCTACAGCCTGCGACTTTGTCTTTCTCAGAATTTGAAGACTGAATAATCTTTTAAAGCTCCATTTTATCTTTCATTGTTTTAATGATTAATCTGACCACGTTAACTTTCCCCATGATTTCTGTGTGGCAATTTGAACATCTTTGATACTTGGAGAGTTCCTTTTTGTTTTGAAGAAGTTAAGTAAAGACTCCTTTGTGATGCTTGGAAAAACTTATGTACTTTAATTTGATTCATGTTCTTGCTCGAACAATCTCTGATCTACAATCATTAATTTCATAACATTCAAAATATTCAAAAGTTTAATCAGAAAGATTGTTATTGAAACTGTAGTTCAATAGGGTCTTTAACTTGATAGAAATATCCTAATCATTATGAAAATTTATATAGTAATGAGCCAGTTTTTATAAAAGTTGTCATCGCAAAACACACTATACTTCCTCTGTTTGAAAATGAGTGTCATTTAAGCCAATAAAATGAATGTCACTTAAGCCAATAAAATGAATGTCACTTTACATTTTCAATACAATTTTAATTTTTTTCTTCCAACTTTACTCTCAATAAATACTCCAACTTTTCTCTCACACAATTTCCAATGCAACTTTAAGTTTGTCTTTTTTTTATAAAGTAAAGGGAAGTTTAATAAAAATGTTATCTAATGATTATTTCATTCCATTTCTTAATATGTGTGTCAAACCTTAAACGACATTTATTTTGAAACGGAGGGAATAAATGCTTTCACCAATATCTATAGCAGTGTTTTGAAAACATGATTAAATTGGCCTTTTAAATGGGTTGAAATGGGAAATCATTTAGTTTGAGGTTTGGTTGAATCGCAAATAGTTCAACCAATTTTCACTTTTCACATTTATTTATTGTGACATGTTAACTTGTTTCCTATGGACACATGATAAGCAACCTAAATATAGAAACTTTCTCTTAAATTTTGTGCATCAATTAATTAAAAGTTAAAAACAATTAAATCAAAAGCACAAATTTCAGCGAAATATTCCTATATTTAACTTATTAACTTATGTCATAAGAGCACAAGTTAGCATTTCCAAACTTTTAAAATATTTCTACATTTTATTTTTCATTTAATATCTGATTCGGTCATGAGTTAGCATTTCCAAACTTTTAAAATATTTCTACATTTTATTTTTCATTTAATATCTGATTCAACCATGAAGTACAAACCAACAATACTATTTCTAAACTCAAGATATGTCTTTACCATTAGATTAAACTTTTAGAATCAAAGTCAGCCTTTTTTAGAAGTGACCTTATAATACAAGCTTATGATTGTGATATTACAAGCTATGATGGGTCTCTATTAAAACTTCATTGTTATCAAAGTAGCAATAACCTAAATGTGACTTGACATATAATTTGTCCACAAACAACGATGATGTGTAGTCTAGTTTTATGTCTGAAGTATCTGAAACAAGTTTAATACATGGAAGATTTTTGAAGATTTTTTTTGTCATCTCTATATAGTCCAATAATTGATTTCTTGATCTTCATGTATATATTACTCCACCCTGTTCTTTTTTATAAAAGATAAATATGTCAACAAAAATTGATGTATTTGGTCTAGTTTATGAATCAAATACATCAATTTTTCTTGACTCATTTGTTTCTTATAAAAATAACTTGATAGAGTATTATTTACTTGCAAAAAATATATTTTAGATCATATATTAATATATTTGGATATTCATAGACTTTAAGGATATGTTTGTTTTAAGAAAAATCATGATTAGAGCAAGAGAAGAGAAACTGTAAAATTCTCTTGATTATTTTGGAGAGAATTAAGATACAACAAGTGTTTGCTCATCATCTCAGAGTTATTATTGTATCATGTAAAGCTGTTTGTTAGGTATTTTTGTGCTTTGTCAAAAAAAAAAAAGAAGGTATTTTTGTGCAACGGCCTAACATATGATAGTATGGTCCCTCTACATATTTATAGAAGGTGGACATAGTGTATCTATCGCTGTTGTTGGCTCATTATTAATGAAATCCATTTAAATATCGGAAAATGTCATTTACTGTTATGAGGAGATTTAAAATGGAGAGGATCTTGACTCATAATTTATGACATGTCTACTAATAAATCACATATGTAGTTAGTGATTTTGGCATGATGTTTGATCAAATTAACACATACATACATTTTTTGGATTAAAAGTTAAAGTAAGAAGTTTCCATTGTTGTTGTAGTAGTGATTAATTTTTGTCGGAGAATTTGTAGGACACACAAGGTGGATTCTTTCAACCAAATTTTTTCTATTGCAAAAGTCACCATTTTAACATTAACTTATCTCCATTGGAGAAACTATGGCGCACAATTTTTCTCTCCTAATCAAATTTTCTCTGTTGCAAAAGTGAATGATATAACCCCGTCCACTTGCTTAAAGGTCAAATCTCTTTTCATTCTGATCAATTCATTGTTTGTAAAATATACATACATTTGCTTAGTTTATGAATTGGATTGAATCCGGCTAAAGTAGTATATTTGAATTAATTGGATAAATATTAAATAATGTTATAACAAAGAAAATAGCTCATATGAACAATATGATATAAACCTAATGAAAGCCTCAAATGTAAAATTGACCTCTAGAACATACATCATATTTATAAACCTTTGCCAATGCCATTGATCATAGAGATTGGCAAACTTGACAACATATTGATAGCAGATAAATATAAATCTTATGAAAGTGAGATCAAAATTGGATCTATTTCAGCTCAAAGGAGATTAAAATGTACTCACTTGTTTGTAAAATAGTTACTAAACCAAGGTGGAGAATTGTTAATAAGTATTGGTTTAGTCAACTATTCTACTTGTAAGTTGTAAGTTAAGTTGGAGGATTGTTAATAAGTATTGTTTGTAAATAGTTACTAAACCAATTTCTGTTTTAACTATTTTTCTCTTCCTTAGAGATATGAGACAGTTAAGTTGGTTAGTCACAATAGCTATATAAATAGTTTGTTGAACATATCAGTGTCCAATATGTTGAATCTTCTTGTACAGTGTGAGTAATATTGTAATTGAGTCAGTGAGTTTTAATTCTTTCACAAAAGAGATATATTCAATAAAGTAGCTGTTGGGGGTATGATTAAGGTCACATTGGCTCTAATGATCACCACATAATTTCTGTTGTTTTTATTTTCAATTCAATTTTTGTTGTTCATTTTTTGATAAAATTCTGACATCTAGAATAAAAAGAAGTTCCTGGTAAGTAAATTTCAATTTTTTCCAAGTTCCTAGAATCTCGAAATTTGAATTCTTTAAAACATTTTTTGAGACAACATATAATATTTAGTTGATATTTTGAAAAATTCAAGATTTTTGGGTTCTCCCAAAAAAAAAAATTAACAAAGAGACTAAGGTGATTTGTAATTTTTACACTAGTTGTGGAGTGTAGGACCAACTTAAATGTGTATACAAATCTCACCAAAGTGTTGATATGTATTAGTTGGTTAATGAACTCTATCAAATGACGATTTGTTTGAGAGATTTGAATTTGAATTCCGATTAAAATTATTCTTGGTCAGATTATACTTACTTCATAACCAAACTTCGGATTAACATGAATCCTTCCACTGAGAGCCGAATGGTTAACACAAAAGAAAATTAATTTACCTCATTGCCTTGTATTTGTTATATGGGTGAGAATAAGTCTTTTCTAATTAAGCATAACATGAGCAAATTTAGTCAATTCAAAAAATTTATGGCTCTGATTCTTGTAAACTGCTTGTATCTTTTTGAGTAGTCTTTCGGTACATCTTGTGCTAAGAGGATTGCTATAGCAGTGTTAATATAATCTATTTTTGTTTTAAAAAAAATTTATGGCTCCAGTTTGATTTGTTATAGGTTATTGATTTATTTTTAAATTTCGTTCAATATTTTTAAAAGTCCTATCTAATTTGTTAGCCTACTTAAGACCTCTTTCGTATTAACATCATGAAATATCTAATCCAATTTATCTTTAAAGAGTAGTATTAGTTTTATTGAAGATTTTGATCTAAGGGTAGAAAAATATATTGAGAAATGCTGGATTTAGCAAAAAATGTTTCTCACGATGTATTCACGATATGAGGTGGCATTTTGTAATTGGCCCTTTAACAACAATCTTCCTTGTTTTCCGCCAATGTTAGAGAGTCGAACAGTAGGCAATTGAAACATTAACATGCTCGGGATGTTTTCGCGATGAAAAATTTGCTCTATATAGCATTCTTGAAAGATATTGCATGGTACAAGACCTATATATGCAAGGTATAAGGAACCATGTTTACTGGTACAAAATTAGTTGTTTTCTTAGGTATAAGAGCTTGGTCGGTCTTTAGATCTTTACAAATTCTTTCTAGTTACATATAAAAAAAGAGTTCAACAATTGGTTCGAATGACATTAAAACTTTATTACTATACAAATTTTAAACTACAACCCAAAATTTTATTATACATTCAAACTTTTGGTTTTGAATTCCACACATTGAACATGTGACTAATTAACGCTCACGAATGTTCGATTTCAAATTAATATATAAATTTTTAAAGTATGATTTGATGAATGTATAATTTAATCCGACAAGTCCTTTAATATCAGTCAACTTTTGGATTAGATACCGAATTTTAAAAATAAAAATAAAAATTAATATAAAGTATGTGAATCCATTGTTAGTTGGATTGTTTGCATTGGAAAATATACGTAATTTTTTTATTTTTTTTTTATCAAAAACTACAAGAATCTTTTGACGAAGTTTTTTCATACAAGAAATTAACCTTATCCTTCTCCTAAAAACACAAAACGTTATCCTTAGTGAGGCAAATGAATTCTCTTTTATGTAATTTTTATATAAAAGGATAAATGTGATTTCACTCTTTCTTTTTTTTTGAAGGAAAATGTGATTTCACTCTTAAAAAATGAGAGAGAAAATATATCAAAATTTAGATAAGATGAATTTCAACACTGAGATAATAAGCAAAACATAATGTCAAAAGTAGGGTTGGGTTTCATTCTTGGATATAAAAATATTGGATCAGATGATTAAATAAAATCCCAAATTGAATACATTTACTTAATTAATTAATTGAAAAACAAAGATCCATGAATTGAAAACTAGTGACAAAATTAATAGAAATCACTTTTAGGAAACCAAAGATTCTACTTGAGCTTTTCCACAAGGCCCTTTTGTCCTAATGTAAAGTCTATATTCATCAAATGTCATTGGTGGGTAGAGTGCTGGCCTATCCTTGGTGACAAGTTCCTTAGCAGGTTGAATTAATAAATCACTCCTGGGATTATAAAAGAAGGCCAATGAAACTCTATCTTTGTTGGAGTTCACAATTACTCTGTGTTCTATGCTTTTGTATATTGCATTGCTTAGCACCTACAAAGATAAAAATAAATCATTGATGAGTAAGTAAACAACCACTGATTTTTAATTTTTAAATTATGTTCAATAAATAATTTAGGGTTTGGATGGACTAAAAAATTATTAAAATATTCTTAACTTTTAAATAAAATTATCATGTGGCCTATCCTCTTCTTCATCTCACTGCACATTACTATCACAGTTTTTAATCACTCGAAATGCAATTTATTTTAGTGGTCCATCCAAAATAGTATTGAAGTCTCACACTGCTAAAGTTTCGGTTTGTTGGATCTGTGTATATATGTGGTTGAACACTCTTATAATTTGACCTAGTTTTTGAGATAAGATTCAAGCTCATTTAACAAACTAAAATTTCAAATTGTTAGTTAGGAGTGCTATCATGATAACAACTTAGCAACTCAAATAACATGGTTAATTGTCCAAAATACTTAAATTACTTGGAATTAATATCATAGAATAGATAAATAGAGGACCTGAATTTGGTCACCAATATTGATGATGAAGGCATTTGGAACAGGCTTAACTGTGATCCAATCTTCTCCTCTACGTACTTGAAGTCCAGATACATAATCATCAGGAAGAAGAATGGTCAAACCACCAGGGTCAGAGTGAGAGGAGAGACCAAGAGTGAGATCAGGTTGAGGACATTTTGGATAGAAATTCACCCTTAAGCAACCACCAAGATCATTTTCACCTCCAAATGTATTTAGAAAGAAATCATCATTGAGGCCAAGATTAATTGACAATAACTCAAGTACTCTTCCTCCTAACTTAACAACTTCTTCACCATATTCGTTGATCACATTCCTATTATCACCAAAAGGAACTTTAGTATATTAATAAGAAATCCATGTATAGTTGCTAAAAAAATAAAAATAATCCATGTATACAAAGGAAAAAGTGCTCAATTTTTGCTTCTAGAATATAGTGGTTAAGTTAGATACTGGATATTGTTTTTAAATATGAGAATCTTAACACACTTTGATGGAACCCAAAAATGGACATATGAAGTCTTTCAAATAGTTTGATAACAAGTCGTCCAACAAATATTGAATAAATCGATAATATCTTGAAAATTGTATCGAGTCTAACTCAATAAAACATGATCCCCTCCCTTGAATTTTTTTACATGAGGGAATGCAATATAAATCAAAACTATTCATTCGCTTCTCATTGGAGGATTCTGCAGGCATTAGTGGCAAATGAGTGGCTCAGATTTAAATGAACTCTCCCGTCATCGGAGAGAATCCAGATCCATTTATAAACATGCTTTCAAGTCAAATCTTATCTAATATAATGTGAAACACTAAACTAAATCTCAAAGCTTTGGGACTCTTTTCGACTAACAACATAAGTCTAAGGACAAAAACTTTTTAGAATGTCTGACTCCCACTTATAAACACACTTTCAAGTCAGAGGTTATCTCATGTGAAACCCTCAACAAGATCTTAAAGCCTCATAACTCTTTTCAAATAACAACATAAATCACATCAGCTTTTCACAATCTAACAGTCTTGTAAAGGGGAAGAAAGTGTCTCGAATTCATCAAGAAAAAGTATTGACCAATTAAAATGCTTGATTTTGCACAATATATGGAGGAGAGAGAAATGTCAACATGATAGAGAAAATACAAATACACGCTCGGGACAATTTCTGGAAAATGGCTCTCGTGACATCCAACATTATTGTTTCAACTAACACCATAAATCACATCAACTTTTCACAATCTAAGAGTCTTGTAGCCAGTTATATGTTCAATAATATCAAACTTTAGACTAACATGACAACGGAAAGCCTATCGTTCTTAGATTAATCTGACTCTTAACCGTTTAGATTAGCGACAATATTTTCAAGAAGATATTACTTTTCATATATTACATTGTAAAATATTTTACACGATTAATAAATCAAATATCAATCATATATATGATTTTAAAATAATTATAGATAAAGTTAATCATTTTTTAATGATCATATAATTATGATTGATTGACAATATAATTAACATCTCACTGTTTATATAAATTAAATCCTTTCAAGAATTTAGTGAGTATAAGATCCGATCCCATAGTTTAACTTTTGAGTCAAAATTGGTGTGGGTAGATATATTATATGTAAGTGTAATATTCACTTTGTATTTTAATCCACTTTATTTGTTTGATAGTACGTTATTTTAATCCACTTTGATTTTAACCTACCTTGATTTGGGTTTATATTTGTGGTGGTTAGTCAAGGTAATGAATGTATTATTTACCTTTTAATCAATTTACGATGTAACTGTTTTTAACCACTGTCTTGCTGATAGTGATAAGGTTGTACGTTCCATAAAATTCCAACAAAGAAAACAAAATTGGCACATGTGTCAAGTTAAGAAAAAAATTAAATAATATTTCTTGATAAATTTTTATCAGCATATTTTTATTGATATTTTATTTCCACGCAGCCAGTTTTTTTTGTTTTTTTTCCCCTTTCACGTGCTTATTTAATAGTATTTTATGCCATGCACTTATGTTGACGTCTGACTTAGACATGAATATATACATCACGTTTTACATGCAGGTGTACAACGTGACAGTGTGATAATTGGCTAAAGTTACACTGAAAAGCCAACTACCTTACATTGTTTTGATATACAATATAGACAATTTGTTCCACTCACACTCAATTTTCTTTATATACACATGCAATATTTGATTTATGACAAAAAATGTCGTTTGGTCCGCGGGCTTAACTCAGTTGGCAGGGACATACATTATTATATGCATGGACTGGAGTTCGAACCCTGAACATCCCACTTATTCACCTTAAAAAAAGTGAATTCTAATCATTAGACTACTAACCAATTTTTTTTTGTATTAGTAAAATAATAATAATATCATTACTCTAAACAAATTCAGGTCTGCATATTTACCAAACAAGACATAATAAAAAAACTATAATTACTACAAAAAAAAGAATAATTAAAAAAACTATAATTTATACAGAGACTAGACAGAGATCCAAGTACTCGTTTATTTAAACACTTTATTTATTTTATTGTTATTTACGTTTAAAAATAAAAAAAAAGAAAGCGAGAAAGGCATATCTTGTCCATGATTAAATCATGGGAGCTTCTATGGTGCAGTTGGGAAACTGACTTTTTTGAAAAAGTTAATTTTAATTTTAATGTTTGATTCATTTTTAAATTGTTGATTACTGATTAATGATCAATAATAATTCATCTAGTAATGCTTGCAACATACATGTATTATTTTATCGTTGACATCTTTAACATGCAAACAGATTTGATGATATTATGTGATAGTTTTAAGTGTTACACTTTGTATGGTGTTACACTTAAAACAAGGTAGGATAAAATTAGATTACGTGTAGTCTTGTTAATCTGATGAATTGATGATACTATGAGGACTGAACTTTTGATGTCACTGTACAATCAGTGAGGTGTTACTCACTACACTTTTGATGTTACAGTGTTAACTTCATCAGAAAAGTCATTTTCACGACTTAACCATAGAATTTTCCTTAAATCATATATGAATATTATAAATGACACTTTTCTTTTTCTTTTTCCAGTCAAGTAGTTTAGTGGCTAAAATTTCACTTATTAACGTGAATAAGTGGGTGTCCAGGACTCAAACTCCAGCCCTTACATATATTATGTCAATATTTTTACCAATTGAACTAAGACATTATTAAAGACTTTTTCACATACACATATATATCGTGTAAAAAAATATAAACGGTCAATCAACTATAACTATCAGATTGTTGAAAATATTTGATTTTAACACGTATGTTCGTTGTAATTTACCCACTTATAAAACTTTTTACATTGATATCATATAAAAATCAATCACATGTTAAATTTGCTAAAAAAGGATAAGCTTGGTAGGTGATATAGTACCTTAAAGAAGTTGGAAGGGAAGGCCACTTGGTTTGGTCCCTAAGTGAGCAAGGCATGTAATGAAGAAAAAAGTAGTCACTCCAATCCAAAATGGCACCTTTTTTCACTCCCAAACGACTTCCATATCCCTCATAAGTGGTAGGAGAGTTAGCATACTTCTCTTTCATCTCAAGTGGTAGTTCAAAGAACTCACGCCAAACTTCCCTAGCACGTTTCATCAAGTCATGACTAACTCCATGGTTCAAAACTTGGAAGAATCCCCATTCTCTACACGCCTCCGAAACGTGCTTTAGCGTCTCCTCGCGGAGCTTCTCGTCCTCGCCGTATAAGTGTTGTAAATCAATGACTGGAATATTGATGTTATTCTTGTTGTTTTCATCATTAACATGATGAAAAGTTTGGCTAGTGAAAGAGTTTGTTGTGGGTCTTTGGGATTTTGGTTTGATGAAATGTTGAGGGATTGAGCTTATGCCACTTTCAGCTAAGGCTTGAACTCGAATGACTGGCTCTGGCCAACCTTCACTAGCCATCATTTTTTGTGTGTTTTGCACTAGCTTTTTAGGTTGTTATATAAGAATATTTAATGCTCATTAGAAAAATAAAAGAGATATATTACTGGAGGGGACCTAAGAAAAAAGATATATTATTGGAGGGGTACACTATACACTAGCTAGTGCATGCGTCTAAGTGAGTGCGTTTGTGGCTTCTTGTTTTGTGATTAAGATCAACAAAGAGAGGGACTATATATAGGTATTCATGACACGAGAGACTATATGTTATGATATTAATTAATGAAACTCGGATACCTGATACAACTACATGTACAATACGATACATGTACAAGAATATGTGAAACTTTAAAAATTTAGGATACAATACGGTTAAGATACGTTAACAAAATTTTTATATTAAAACTTGTATGCATGTAAAATACTTGCATGATGAAAATAAGCATTGTTTATCTTTCAATTGTTATATTATTATAAAAGTTACAATTTAAAAAAAATAATACATATTATATTTTCATTCATATGTCATAATATCAACATAAGCATCATAAAAAGAACTCAACATAAATTTTGTCTAATGTTGATTAATTGAATCTCCTCTTCTGCGTTAACTTCATCCACAATAAGTATAATGTTAAGTGGGTCATCGAGAAATAATTCTATTTATGCATATATGAAACTAAATCATATACATCTCCAATAAATTTTTATAACACTGTCTCACTTTTTTACCCTTCACCTTTTCTAGGATACGTATTGTGAATTATCTTATATGTATCATTGTGCATTTGTTGAGTATCCTTTAAGTATCCGATAAAATGTTTTTTAAAAATTAAAATAAATAATTATGATACTTCGTGCATACGTATCAGTGAATATCCTTAAAATATCAGTATTTGATATGTATCTGATACAAGTACTTCTCTCTATGTTTGAAGTATCCGAAGATCATAGATAGCTATGCTATCGAAACACACTACTTTGACAATAATACGGGACATTAACACTGTATATACTTTTTTTTGTCTATTTTTAATTTTTTAAATTGTAAAATAAATTAATAGAGAAGATTTTTAAAAATTAAAATTTGAGTTTTGTCATTAACAAATTTCACAATTTTGCTAAGATAAAAAATGTATGTTATTAACCGCTTTATTAATATAATTTTTTTTAATCACTTTGACTACTTCATTAATCACAAAAATTCAAATCATTAACCAATTATTACATAGTTTAAAAATAAAAGACTTAAGTGCAAAATTTATATAAAATAAGTGGTCAATGTCTTGCGGTTTGTGTGTTTTAAAATAGTCAAAGTAGTTAATGTGACATTTGTTAATACAATGGTTACCATTGTACTCCCTCCATTTTACCATACTTGTCATTTTTAAAGAATAATTTTGTTTCACATTACTTACCACTTTCAAGTTTCAATATAACATTAATTATTAGTTTGTCAATGATACCCTTATCTATTTATTGTAGAGAGAGAAATAATAGAATGAAATAATAAATGGTTAATGATATTATAGAAAAAATACACATAATTTCATAAAAAATAACAAAATTTATTTGATTTCTTGGTATGTGTAAATTTCTCAAAAACGACAAGTATTGTGAAATGGAGGGAGTAATTTGTTTTGTTAATGAAGTTGTCATATTAGCTAATGTCATAACTCAAATTTTTTTACAAAAATCCTATTCTATAATAAAAGAAAAGATTTTTTGTTTAAAAAAATATTTAAAAAGTTTGACCAAAAGAAGAAAAGTAGTGTTGACCGTATTAATATGATAACAATGTCAAGTGCCAAAATAAAAGAGCATTGTTATCAAAATGTATGTTTCAATTGGAGTTTAGGTGGAAATTAGAATGGTTGATGTGTCATAATTGAAATTCTAACGAAATGGCATTCTGTTGTCGTAAACCATACAGTTTGGAGTTCAATTGGAGTTTGTGTTTTTCTTCCAAGGCATTGCAGATAAACGTCTAATTTAGTCTAGAAATGTAAGTTCTTTGCACCCAAATGGAATAATATGCTTTTAGACATTCTTTAATTTGCTCAAAATTATTGGTTATATTTGTCTATATACATTATGTGATGTGATATTTGTGAAGGTCACAAGTTGCAATTTGAAACGTTGCAGCTTCTTGTTTATCCAAATCTTCTTATTTGGTCACACGTTTTTTTATTATGATTTCAACTTTATGATCAAGTGATTAAGCATGTGCAATTTAATGTCACCACAATGAGTGCTGTTGTTAAAACAAAAGGTCAGTTCCTATATATGTCCCCCACCAAAACATGAAGTCTTGGCCTCTTGGCACTTGTCTGAAGTTGTGAACAAGTTCTACAAGTAACTTCACTATTATTGGTATACTATATAGCACTATGGTCTTGATTAGAAGTTTATGTTTATCCTGCCTATATATATTTTTAAGAAAAATACTTAGGTACAATTTCTTAGGTGCTTTTCGTATGATTCTTAACTAAATTCACTATGATTTTCTTGAATCCATAATTCTCTCAAAGTTTGTTATCTCCAAAAAAGTTGTATTTTTAGTTAAGAATCATACGAAAAGCACCTAAGGAATTGTACCTAAGTTTTGTCCTATTTTTTATTATAAGTAAAATGTATCAATGAGAGTATAAGCATATACTCCACTCTTATACATAGCAATCAACGACTTAAAAGATGTTGCAAGTATATCACATGGAGTTGGAACCTAAATTTGATATTTAAGTTATGATATTCTAATATTTGATATATCAATTTTTTGGGTTGGATTCTCATCATTAGTTTAAGGATTAAAAATTCATATTTTTATTGAGATTTGAGCTATTGAATTACCTGTCGAGGTAACCTAGCAGTTAGTTGGATTAAGGCGCACAACTAAATAATGATATATCAGTAAAGACATTCAAAAGAAGATTATCGTCAATGGAGTGAAAGTTGCCATAAACGTCGACTTTTAATAATGCAACACTATTATCAAAGTTGTCTTTGAGAATTTGGAGGCACTGCTATAATTTTGACAAGTTTCAATGTTGACTTTTAATCATGTAACACTATTATCAAGGTCGTCTTCGACAATTCAAAGACCCTCTTATAATCTTGACAAGTTTCCTTTGAAAAGAATTGGAAAAAAAATAATCTAACACCATGTACACGAACAGTGGAAAAACGAGTGTTTCACCAATTCTGATTCTATAATTCGAACATCCCCTAAACACCCTTAATTAGGAAAATATTTTTCAGATTATATAATCTGAACTATATCAACACAAATTCTGAGAAAGTTAAAGTTAAATTTAATATTTAAGTCATGACATTATCTCACCTTATAGATAAGTCTTTTTGTTTATTTTTCTCATGTCATAACACGAGGCACATGAAATTTTGATATATAGGAACACCAATTCAAATTATTTACACCCTCATCCACCACACAAGACGATTTTGTTTCCGACCATGCAAGACAATTAAACAATGTAAAAGATATTTACACACAAAAACAAACTCTTACAACATATACACGAACAACAGAGATTTATTGCTTTTCCAACCACCTATGTTGGCGTGCTTTTCTAATCACCTCATCTCAGTTGAACCAAACTGACCCTAAAATTGTAGTAGCCAAAAGTTCATTTTAATTGAAAAACCTTCACCTCTAGTTATACTATGAGTGACTACTAATCTTCATCCTTGACTTTTGGCACTTGTTTCAAACCAGTCTCCAATTTATCCAAATATCATCTTAGACATTGCACAATATAAATCAAGTTGGTCCTTATGTTGCTTCTGATCAATTAAACGTTGTCTTGATTAATTAAACGTTGTTAAGTTGACACATTATCTCACACCTAATAGAATGTTCGGGGTCATTATAATATGTTTTTATGGAGAGCTTAAGGAATAAGACATACATTCATTGTGATTTTGGGTGAAAAAATGAGTGTTTCACCAATTCAGATCTATAATCTAAACACCCTTTAAAAATAGGATGCGTTCCTTGCTTATTTCATATTATAGAATCCGAACACCTCTTAAGCACCCTTAATTAGGGAAAAATTGTTTGGATTATATAATCCGAACTATATCAGCACAAATTCTGAGTTTGTTTGTAACATTGATAACCAGTTTAAGTACTATATTAATCTTCCTAACTTTTATCCTTATGTTTTAGGTCATTGTTAGTTGTTTCTAGTCGAAAATCTGATTTTCGGGCTACTTGATCAGATTGCTTCGAAACTTTCCCAAAAAAACTAAAAAAAGTTCAAGGATCAAGACTCCCGTAGAAGGGATTTCCTACAGGACTCCACCCCTCAAAATTCTAATTTCATTTTTTATTTTATTTTTCATGTTCTCAGAAAAATCCGAAAAATTTGCATTAGTTTTGCTATTTTTAAAAGCGAAATCCCTTCAACACCCTACTACCTTCTCACACCGTACGATTTCATATTCTATAATTTGAAATTCTGAACTATCTCTTTCGTATTATATAAAATTCGCACAACACCCAAAAAAAAATACAAATTAAGGAATAACTGATTGAAGAAATGCGACCTAATCTTTTGTTTGACGGTTGAAAAAGGTTAAAATGTGACTAATTAGACATACTCCCCTTCAAGAATATTAGGCGTTTTTGAGATGCGACCTAATTCACACTATGTTGGATGATTAAAATTTTGAACAGTTTTGAGAAGTTAGAAATTCGTATCTATTGAAATGAGAATTTTTTTTGAGCTTGGGTGTTTCTAGCATCTAACAAGTACCCTTAAAACATTTGTTAATGATTTAAAAAAGAAACAATTGATAACTTTTGTATAAAAAAAATTGTTTTTTATGTTTTAATCTCTTGAATACGCAAATATCAAAATAATTTTCAAATTATATAATCAAAACCAAAGTTTTAAAACCCGGACTGGTGATCGACCCGGTCAAGACACTAGGTCACTGGTCGAACTAGTGGGTCACTGATCGGATTGCATGACTATTGATCCAGTCTATATAAAAATATTTATGACCAAAAATTACATTATTTTGATAAAAAATCCTGTCATTTTTTTTTTCTATTTAAAGTTCGTACATTAAAAAATTTATATTCACAGCTGCAAGTTTGCAAGTTAATTTTTTAACTGCAACACAGTTCAATTTCAAGCTAATTCCAATCCAAATTCAAATGAACTCATGCATTAAACAATAGTACTGCATAAAAATCCTCATAGATAAGTTCTAATTCATATTTCATTTTTAAAAGTTAAAACATAGTATGTTCTAAACATCGTTGGAAATCAAACATAACATTTGGGTTGGGAGTATGTGTAACTAGGGTTTTTGTCTTTATATATGCCTTACCTTTTCATTTTTTAAAAAATAAAAATAAAAAAAGGAAACGAGTCAGGTGGGTTAAACTGGTTCAGCGGTCCGCCTACTGACCCGGCCGGTTCACACTGGGTTTCAGCGGGCTAATTGCACATCCAGTCCAATAGCCTGTCCGAACCGCTGCACCCTCCGGTTCCCAGTCCGACCGGCTGAGTCGGTCCGGGTTTTAAAACACCGATCAAAACCATGTCTTTTTTTTTTCTAACACATTTTTTGGGCTGTCTCCGTTGTTGACTGTTTCCCACTTGACCTAAGTCAAAAATACGCACACTCCACCGTACGCCCCCTCCCGTTTCTCACTCGTCGGCGTTACTCCGCCGCAGCTTTTACCTCCGGCACCACCTCTCGTTTTGGTTAATCAAGTGAGTAATTATAAATTCTATACTTTCCTCATTCATCTATCTCCCTCTTTTTGGTTCCATCTTCCATCATAGCAATATTTCTCTCTGATTGTGAACAATCCTAATTCAACGTAGCAGTAGAACAAAATGCACATTTTTTCATTTTATTTGGGAAGTTTTTGTTATAATTTTTGTAATTTTGTAAGACTAACCAATTTGGTCCTTCACAATTTTTTCGCGGCCCAATTTAGTTGTCAGCAAAAAAATAACACTCAAATTAGTTTCCGATATAGAAAAATTGGTCCTTTTGTTGTAATGAGGCAAAATTAACATAGGAATTAACCGTTGTTGCCGTGGACTAATTTGAGTATTATTTTTTTGCGAGGAACTCCTATTGATTACGAGAAAATTGTGAGGAACCAAATTGAATCTTCAGTCTTTTTTATAAAAATAAAATGGGCCGGGTTGTCCTGCACAACCTGTTGTCGCGTGATCGGGCTTTGTAGTTTACAGCTATTCTCTAACGAGGCCGGTCCATTTGACAACTCTTGTTTATGAACACCCACATTTAAGCTTACTCACACAGTAAAGCATGCATGATGATGTAATCTTGTATTTATCTGCTTATACATGAAATTGGCGATGAAATTTGTGGTTATGATGACCTTGTTCAATGAGTATATATAAATTTCTATGAATTATGTGTAAGTGATGTGCATTTGTGTGGAATGCCAATTTTTATGTCTTTGATGGATGTGACTGTTACTCTGTGAATATGTAATATGTGATGTGACGTTTGTTAATTGCGAATCGCGGAAAGTAAAGTTTTGTTAAAATTCTGCTATGCTGCCGCGCTATAGTGCTGCAATAACGGCTATTTGACAACACTTTGAACTATAAAGCAGATTGTAGAATAATAGCCATTTGTTCAAATTCTGCTATGCTATAGCGCCATAGCCGCCATATGACAACATTGTGTGGATCCACTATTTGTTTTGGAAAGTTTTGATCATATTACTGAATGAATGAATTGATATAATAATGTAAACAACCTATGAACTTAAAAGAGAAAAGTGACACATTATTAAGACCCTAATCAGGTTCCTAAATGTCTTGGAAGAAATTAGTGTAGGTTAAGAAATGAGAGTATATAATTTTTTGTATTTTAGAAACTTTGAGCATGACAACAAGTGACGAATCAGGGAGGTTTATCATGAATTCAATGATGGTTTTAGGCTAGCATGATTAGGTAATGATTTATATTCTTCATAGTGATTAGAATGATGTTTTAGATGATAGAATTGTAGTGGAAAATAATAAAATGAGAGACCACAATTTCCTAACATCATTTTAAATCATTATTGTTTCTACATGACTATGTGTCTATGAATCAATTCATCAAGCTACATGCCCCCTGTGAATAGATTCACTTGCTCTAGAAATCAATTCATTACTCATTTTAGGTGTAATTTATGAACCATCAGAATCCCTAATCACATTTATGCAAACTACGCCCACAATCATTTAATATAATAACTATTTTTGTAGGTTCTTCTACGACTGACTATATCCTACATCATATTTAAAATTACCCAACTGTTAAAATAAGGGAAAAATCCGATCATTGAGGGTGATAACTCTTCCAGCTTCAAATGAAAAAGAGAGAATAGTGACTCTACCAAGAAGGATTCAGCACCTGCAAGACCCATCATTGTTACAGGAAAGGCCAGAGGTATTGTTTTTTCTTCTCTTTTTGAATAATTTTACATAGCGGCACTCTACAGTTATAGCGTAGCGGAATTTGGACAAACCGCTATTGCTCTGCGATGCCCTATTTAGTATAAAATGTTGTCAAATAGCTGTTATAGCGGCGCTATAGTGGAATTTTTACAATCCGCCATTTTCCGCTATTTTAACAATTGCATAGCAGAATTTTAACAATCTGCTATTTTAACAATTGCTTAGTGGAATTTTAACAGCCCGCTAGTTTCCGTTGTCCATGATTGACAACATAATATTTTCCGGGATTGACAATAATGTTCAATTCTCTTACTAATTTCCATTTTCTAGGTTTTGTCCACCATTTAATTTTTTATTCTTATTGTACTTCTATTTCTTACTGAGATATTTTCATTCTTTTGTGTGTCATTCAATCTTGTTAACTGCGTATTGTTAAAATTCTGCTACACAATAGTGCTCTTATTTGATAACATTTTGAACTAAATAGCATATCACAAAATAATAGCAGTTTGTCAAAAATCTGTAATGTTGTAGCAGTATAGCGCTGCTATAGCTTTATTTAACAACACTGGTGTCATTTGACTGCTACATGGTTTTTCCTTTCATACCAGCATTGGATTTTATTTTCTTCTGTCAAATGCTGCTGAACTTATTGATTACACAATTTGTTCAACAGGACATGCTGCTAGTGCCACTGAAAAGGAAGATTAGTGATTGAGATGTAATAATAAATTTGAATGAAACAAGTAACATGAATACCTTATGGAAAGGAGGAACCTTTTAGTGAAGTTATTGGAAACTTGTTGCAATAAGTTATCAATTTCACAGTTGCATTCGCAGTGTTTGAAAGTCGGTCTTGTTCATGATAGTTTGATTGTGACCAAGCTCAATGTTCTTTATGCTAGATATGCATCGATTCACCATGCACATAAGCTGTTTCAAGAAACGCCTCACAGAACTGTTTACCTATGGAATGCTTTGCTTAGGAGTTATTGTTTCGAGGGAGAATGGGTAGAGACGCTGTCTTTATTCCGTCAAATGAATAACGTTAGTTCTGTATCAATTGAGGAAAGACCCGACAATTACTCGGTGTCTATTGCCTTGAAATCGTGTGCGGGTTTGCGGAAGCTTTTATTGGGTAAGGTGATTCATGGATTTCTCAAGAAGGTGAGGATAGACAGTGACATGTTTGTTGGATCAGCCTTGATTGATTTGTATACTAAATGTGGTCAAATGAATGATGCAGTGAAAGTTTTTATGGAGTATCCGAAGCCTGATGTTGTTTTATGGACTTCGATTGTTAGTGGTTATGAGCAGAGTGGTAGTCCGGAACTTGCACTTGCTTTTTTCTCCCAAATGGTTGTCTCGGAGAAAGTGAGTCCTGATCCAGTGACGCTTGTTAGTGTTGCTTCTGCTTGTGCTCAGTTATCCAATTTTAAGCTTGGAAGAAGTGTTCATGGCTTTGTAAAAAGAAAAGGTTTAGACACTAAGCAGTGTTTGGCCAATTCACTGCTTCATTTATATGGAAAAACTGGTTCTATAAAAAATGCAGAAAATTTGTTCAGGGAAATGCCTGGTAAGGATATTATATCTTGGAGCTCAATGGTTGCATGTTATGCCGATAATGGAGCCGAAACTGATGCATTAGATCTTTTCAATGAAATGTTAGATAAGAGAATTAAGCCCAATTGGGTTACTGTGGTTAGTGTGTTGCGAGCGTGTGCTTGCATTTCCAATTTGGAAGAAGGTATGAAGATTCATGAATTAGCAGTGAATTATGGTTTTGAGATGGAAACCACAGTCTCTACAGCTCTGATGGACATGTACATGAAGTGTTTTTCACCTGAAAAAGCAGTTGATCTTTTCAATAGAATGCCAAAGAAAGATGTAATTGCTTGGGCTGTTTTATTTAGTGGCTATGCTGACAATGGAATGGTGCACGAGTCAATGTGGGTTTTCCGCAATATGTTATCCAGTGGAACTCGACCCGATGCTATTGCTCTTGTCAAGATTCTTACTGCTGTTTCAGAACTTGGGATTCTTCAACAAGCTGTATGTTTTCATGCGTTTGTAATTAAAAATGGGTTTGAAAATAACCAATTTATTGGAGCATCCCTTATAGAGCTGTATGCAAAATGCAGTAGCATAGAAGATGCTAACAAGGTTTTCAAAGGAATGACGTATAAAGATGTTGTTACTTGGAGCTCAATAATTTCAGCTTATGGATTTCATGGTCAAGGAGAAGAAGCTTTGAAGGTATTTTATCAGATGGCTAATCGTTCAAATACTAAGCCTAACGATGTAACTTTCATCTCAATTCTATCTGCTTGTAGTCATTCAGGTTTGATTAAAGAAGGGATAAATATGTTTGATATCATGGTTAACAAGTACAAATTAAAACCAAATTCGGAGCATTACGCGATAATGGTTGATCTTCTTGGTCGAATGGGAGAGTTAGATATGGCTTTGGACGTAATTAACAACATGCCAATGCAAGCTGGGCCTAATATATGGGGAGCCTTACTCGGCGCATGCCGCATACATCAGAATATAAAGATGGGGGAAGTTGCAGCTAAGAATCTTTTCTCATTAGACGCTAATCATGCAGGGTATTATATTCTCCTGTCAAATATTTATTCTGTCGACGAAAATTGGCATAGTGCTACAAAACTTAGGAGACTCGTAAAGGAGAAAAGGTTGAACAAGATTGTTGGTCAAAGTGTGGTGGAGTTAAAGAATGAAGTTCGAAGTTTCGTAGCAGGTGATAGAGTTCACGATGAATCTGACCATATTTATGAAATTCTGACAAAGTTACATGGTAAAATGAGAGAAGAAGGTTTTGATCCTCAAGTACAGATAGAGGAAATGCTATGAGTTCTTGAATGTGAAAGTTGTCCCATTTGAATGGCATAAAGACACTTGAATTTTTGAGCTGATGATAGTTAGAGGGGGAGAAAATAGTTTTGAGTATGCTATTAATTGTTTCTTTATTTTGTTTTGATTCATTCTTTTTGTTGTAATTTGTAAATAAATTAAGAGGTTTTTGATTAGTGCACATCAATACTAAAGGTTACAGAAGTTATTTAGATTGAAGATAAATGACTAAGATTCATTCATTTAATAACTAAGATTCATTCATTTAATAGTTTAACCCATGTTTTTGAGGTTTGGACATTGAAGGTATAGGCTGGTATTGAAGTCTTAAGTGGCTTTGATTGATCCTATGATATCTTGACCTAATGACAGTCTGTCTACCTTGACTAATCATTATTTAAGTAAGATTAGTTAAAGTATCAGATGACATAAATCTCTTTTTTTCCACCAATTTGGATAACTTTTCAACAATGCGAATCAAACACCTTGAGCAAAATTTGACTTGTAATATAGTCCACTTGAGCACTTTGTCTATTTTTCTCTTTTCTATTTCATCATTTGTTCATTTCATTTTTCCTTCTATTCTATCCCCTTTTTCTTTTCTTTTTGATTGTTTAATTTTTTTTATTAGAAACATCAACGGGGTTTTTCATATTAAATCTCAAGAGACATTTTTTGTTTTGTTCTTGGTTGCTCCATTCTTACTTTAACATTGTGTTTGATAGGCAAGAGATTGAGGCGAGAGAGAAAGAGACGAGAGAAAAAGTCACCCCTTTGGTTGGGTCACACGTGTTTCAACTTCTCTCCATGGTCACAAAGAAAGTGGAGAGAGTGAGCTGGTTTTTGTCTCATGAAAAGAAAGTGATAACATTTACTCCCTCCGTCCCAAAATGTATGACGTTTTGGGTATTTCACACATATTAAGAAATGCAATTAATAGTGTGTGGAAAAAAGATATTATGAGTTGTTTTACAAAATTGTCCTTAATAAATAATATGAGAAAGATAAATGAAAGAATTGAAAGAAGGGAGAGTAATAAATAGTTAAGGTTATAATAGGAAAAGTAACATTAATGTTGCATTGGTATTGTAAAGCGACATATGATTTGGGACAAATTTTTTCTCTAAAGCGACGTACAATTTGAGATGGAGGAAGTATTTATTTATTTTTTCAGAAAAAACAACAAAATGCGGACCGAATACATGTTTTTTTTAAGGAACATGTTTATTTTTTTAATTTTAATTAATACTGCACATAAATGGGAAGTGGGAATGATCAATTGAGGTGGTCGTTTGGTGCACCGCTGTGAGTTAGTTAATTATTATTAATAATGAAATAATAATTTAAATTATCTTAATTAATATTTAAATCAAAATGAAAATAAATAATAGTATAATTATTTAAATTAACCTTCTTAATTAAACCAATTCAAAATAATTGAATTTTTTTACTAAATTAATAAATGAATTCATATACAAATTAAATTGAATTTAATAGATTAGGGGTATTATAGTACTTTTGTATATAATCAACACTCAGCTCTCCTCCATTTCTCTCATCTCTCTCTTATATCAAACAATACCCAAAGATGATTTTATCACTAAAATAAACCAAGGAAAAAGGGCATAAATTTGTGTGATATATGTAAGCCCTTATCATGGCCCAAAATCTTGCCTTTATAGAATTAAATTAATGAGAAAATTTGATTAGAAAATATGTTAAAACCGAGAAATTGGTTCCCGTAGTTTGTGATTTCATTGCACTTTACCCACACATGCATAACAGTTATATATGGCTCATAATCAAATGCAAAACGCTTCAGTTAAGTAAGGAGAAGTTTTTTTATAAGGAAGAAACACTAAAGACTAGGAAGGCAAGATCAAGTGAACCCCGACAAGGATTGAATTGGACATTGCCTTCGATATAGAAATGTAAAAGCATGTTAACAATCTAATAATTTTCGTTGGATAAGATTGACTTTGATTGATAGTGCTTCATCTTTCAATGTTACCATGTCGTGCGTTGTTTGTTTCTTGCCTTTGATGACCTCTAAACCTTGTGAATGGGGATGGATATGGGTTTGGGAATCAGGTTTTGATTTTGGGTGGGAAAATGTGTTAGGGGTTTTGGTCCGAATAGAATGAAAAATATTAAGTCTTGGGTGGCAATGGGATGCATAAGGTCATAGCACATGGATCTGGGTGGATGTAATCAACCATGGTCTTTTTTAGTGTAGAAGATTTTGTGAAGTTCTAGAGATCCCTAGGGCCCTTACAACCGTAAAAAGGGTTACAAATGATCGTAATGTCCAATGATTTTGTATGGTGGTGGAAGATTTTGGGCTGAAGGTCTTTTGTGAGATCTTCCTTGACTTTCTCGCGACTTTCTTCTTTCACTTATCTTCCATTGTAACATCTCGATTTTTCGGACGTTAGTTAACGACATTCTTAACATACGAGTCTAGAAAAAAATAATAAAAGAAATCAAACTAATTGAAAATTGTCAGATTTGAAGAAAATTGATCCGAGGTTGTGCTTCCATTCACCATTGTTGAAAGCTTTAATCGAACTAGTTCTTTATGATTGCAATTTATTGGGATAATATTCTAATTTGCGATAAAACTCAAGTGAAAACAAAGTGAAAGAAACTGAAGAGAGAAAAGAGGGAAAAATGGAAATTCAATGTGAAATCTTTATCCTCTTGTACAATGTAAAAACAATGATTCACACCTTACAATTGTGCAATTGCATTTTAGTGTTCTCCTTATATACACAATGCAAAATTGACACATTGCTACAAAACTTTGGACACCTGTAGAGGAAAATAGGTTGAAAAAGATTTTTGTAGCAGGTGATAGAATTCTCATGATGAATCTGACCATATTTATGGAATTTTGAGAAAGTTACATGCTAAAATTAAAGAACGTTATGCTCATGAATTATAGATGGATAAAATGATGTGATTTCTTGGAATTTAAAAATTTATTTAATTTGAATGACATAAAAGATTTTGGATATTTTTGACTTGATGGTAGTTAGATTGGGGAGAAATGGGAGCATAACATTATTTGTTGTTTTGGTTCTCCATCATTCTTGTTGTTGTAAATAAATTTAATTGGTTTTGGTTAGTGCACTTCAAAGCTAATGGTTACACAATCTGGAGCATCAATAAAATTTATGCCCATGTGTATTGATCCTTGTTGAACCGTAGGATCAACATAATTAAAGCTTACATATATTCGTATGCAGAGATCATAGTCATTAAAGTTGGTTATAGTCAAAGATGTAATATGATATCCTTAATAAAAAAATATTATTGAAAACTCTCAGAATCTCATAATTCTCCAGATCCCGGTATATGGTTATGTCACTCGGATGACTATGGAAAACCGTCCGAATGAAAAATCATATACTAAGTTATGGAATTGCGGGATTTCCTAAGATGTCAATAATATTTCTCCGATTAAGAATCACATTGTGACATGTTTGTGTAATGCCAACATTAAGCTGAGTGAACTATAGCATGGACATGTGCAAACCATAACAACAAGTCGACCATACGGTTATACAAGAATTGATATTCATATGCATCGGTTGCATTGATGTATCAAACACACACGGTAGTGTATTATTTACTTTTTTTTTTCTTTCTTTCTTTCGTAATCTTAATGGGCGAATTTTTAATAAGGACTTTTTTATTTGATAGGGATCGAGAATGCATAAAACACAAAAATCATGAAAGACATGCTTCTTAGGTGTCGACAACCAACCTCCAACAAAAAAACATATACTAATATCAACCAACTTCTATATAGTGATTTTGCTGAAATATTCAACGACCTTCACACGATAGAAAAACCCTAGTTTTATATGCATCATTTGTTTACTTAAACATTAAAACTATTCATTAAATCTAATGGGCAATACAAACATCAATTGGAATAATAAAGAAGAAATACAACAAAAAACTTAAATCTTCAAATGTTTTGCAAATGTAGCAGAACCAAATGATGAAGAAGGAAATTGTAAAACGAAAGAGAGAAGAGCTTGGGAAGCCGAAAATGCCAATTTAAACCACGTAGCTAGGCTACTGATAGTTGCCAGCGCGGTAGTGGCAGAATTCGACATCCCTCTTCCTCTTCCTTTGTGCAGTTTGGAATACTTTATGTTGTATTTTTTGACAGAGAAATAAAAAGACAATTACCAAGTAATGAATGCATAGAATAGAAGAAATATTATACCTAGATTCCAAAGCTATCAAGATAAGAATATCCAAGAGAAACATGTTTTCTTTGTTAGTTCCTTGCATTACTCTTCTTTTATAGTATATATTCATTTTTTTTAATTCTCAAGAGTCTTTGGGTTTTCACTTTTCAGAAAATATCCCCCCTTTTGTTTCTATTTATACCTAAAAATTAGGTTAACCTAAGGAAGATGACAAATTTTGCTTAGGCATATGATGCCAACCGTACATTACTTGCATGGAAATGGAAAAGGGAGAAGAAATGAAGAAAGGTTATTGGGTTGCATACTCCAAAGAAACAAACAGTCCAATTATTTTAGTTGTTCTTGTTAGACTTTGTACTAATACCACTTTTTCGAAATATACAGCAGATTCGATAAAGGGTTATTTGACCTTTGACAAACATGGAGAGAAAAGTCAGTTAAAAAATGGAGAGAATCCACCCACTGCTATTTTCCTTTTTATTTTTGTTTATGTTTTTTTATTTTATTTTTGCATTTAGTAAAAGTGGACCAAGATAAATAATGGGCCTAAAATACATATATTAATTGTGAACTTTTTTATTACAATAAAAATGCAAACAAAACTGTAAAATTCATGATAAACACTCTTAATTTTTTATACCTAAAAAAATATACTCTTAATTTTTTTTTAACGGCATTTTGTTAAAATTGAATTAAATTTGGGGTACTATGCGCAGGTTATAGGTTAGAAGATCAGTTTATGTGGTTAAGGTCTCAAACAACCAACAAAAATGCAGCCTAAGGTATGCATACATGATCTCATCAAGCATAAGGAAAGGGGCGGGGCATACACATTATATCACAGTTAATTGTGAAGGCATTAGACGCCTAAAGAAGTTGCAAGAATGAATCCTCCATTATCATCAATAATATGACTATTTTGCAGTTGTGCTTGCATTTTTATCTTGCAGGTACATATTTACAACCTTGTCGGCCATTGAAATTTTGAAGGGCACCCAAAGAGGTTGCACAAGAAGAACAACGGAGAAATCCAAAGTCCTACCTTGGGGACCTGAAAAGGAGGCAAGAAATGTCGAAGATCGTCCTTCCTAAATAGTAAAGAAAAGAGCTTATATAAATAATCACTTTGGCTTAATAAAGTGTCCCATGATGGTTTTAGAACCTCGTCTTTTGGCCAACCAATGAAATATGTGTTAAGTTTGTAATTCAAAACTCACTTTATGTTTTAGGGTTAGTTACCTTGCTTGTTAAGTAACTAATTTTCCTTGATTTTTGCTAGTTAGTTAGACATATAGTTGTTACTTGTTGTGCAAGCTATATCAGGAACATGATGTATATATACTTGGTTCCTTGTTAATAAAGTATATCCATTTTCATACATTCTCTAATTTTCTTAATCTCTTTCTCTTTCTCTCAAACTGTTTCTTATCTTTCAATTACACAAATCACAAAACCCTAGATCAATTTGTTCACCAACAATATGAAGGATCCCGAGTTCATATTTATTATGCTTTCTAGATCTAAACGGTTTTCTAGTTGGATGAGACCAATTATTATACACAATTTTTTGGTGTTTGTCGCTGAAATCTTTGTTTCCGAATATGGCATGCCTCAGTTGAAGATTTGTAATTAGAAGAATTAAGCAATCAATGATACGTACTTTGTTCCGCAGGTTATGGCTAATGTATGTATGCAGGAAGGTAGGACTTAATAAATAAATGCATGTGTTTTATTACCCCATACAAAACATTGAATCATATGCATATATAAAAATGCATGTACTAGAAGGGCTTTAGTAATTTGGAGTTCGGACGTGACGTAAAAGTCTGGTCAAGAATTGTTTCCATTAGGAATCGAACATAGACTCTTCCTAATGATTCGTCATAGAGGGAGCTCATTAAACACTTGAACTACCGTTCAAAAAAAAAATTAAACACTTGAACCGATTATTTGGTTAAATAAAAGCCATTTTGGAGATAAGAAAATGGTATCTAATAACTAACAATATCTGAAGTTTGTAGTTCATATATCTAAATGCCATCAAGTTTGAAGTTTGTCTATCTAAACTACATGGTATTTTTTTATTTTTTTTGAATCAGCAAAATTTTATTAATAATTAGGTCTCTTCACAAGACTAATAGAGACCGGAGTTACAGAAAGTACAAACTACATGCCGTATATAGGTGGAACACCCGAAAACAAACACCAACAAAGACACCCTGTGATCAATACCCATAAAGACAACACTCACCAAAATAAACATCACCCCCTAAAACTGACTTTTATACTTACCAACCACTGAAAAAACGACATCCATAACACTCGTTGCCACTACTCACCTAAAAAGAACACCCTAGTAAAAGAGAAACCAGTCCTCATCACCCTACATGGTATTGCTTGATTGATATGTCCTTTGAATATACTCCCTCCGGTTGTTTTTATTAGAAACAAAAGTGAGATTGTTTTTTGTCCTTTTTATAAGAAGATTGACCAAGTTTCAAGTATGTTTGAAGCTAAATTTCATTTGTGCCCTTATTTATTATGAGAGAGAATATTAAAAGTAAGTAAGTTGGTGGAATAAAGA
>Ga0315915_1000069_pt1 | contig 69661 bp, 33 predicted proteins | sample MpolbnodulesMG_FD_207738 | JGI IMG/M metagenome (GOLD analysis project Ga0315915, IMG submission 207738) | Medicago polymorpha root nodule microbial communities from Los Angeles, California, United States - branched nodules | ecosystem: Host-associated > Plants > Roots > Nodule | place: USA... | reverse complement strand
GTGAAAAGTGAAAGGTTAATTTTGTTGTTTTATATAAAGGGTAAATTAGGTAGTTTGTGTCAAATGTTGGGGTGAAGGTATAAGTGTAGGGGTGTGGGGTATAACTTCCCTCCTTTAAACTTGATTTGTCCATAAAACGCGTTCCTTAGCTTGAGTAATTTATTTGTTTACGCGTTCCTTGAGGACTCCATTAAAAAATGCACACTTAATGTCTATCCGATGAATATTTAACTTGTATTGAAATGCTAGAATTCTATACAAATTATAAGTTTTATGATATCCAGACGAATGACCGGGGTAAAATACCTCAACCTAATCAATATTTTCACTGTAATCTACTGTGACTAGTCTTGCCTTGTGTATTTCAATTTTCCCTTGACATTCTTTTTTTTTTTTGTCATGTACACTTTCTTGACACCAATAGCCTTTTGCTCTTTTCGATGCGAGACAAGTTCCCACACATCATTCTCTTTTGTGACTTTCATTTCTTCATTCATTGTACTCCCTCCGGTCTCAAATATAAGAAAAGATTTTTTTTTTAAGTTCATTGAGTAGTTAATTTATCTGGTCTACATTGTAAAACAAATACATTAATTATTCAATGAACCTAAAAAAGAAATCTTTTCTTATATTTGAGAGCGGAGGGAGTAGTTCTTTGTCTTTTTTTGTTGGGCAACTTCTTCAAAGTTACATGGTTCATAATATGGAGAGAGACATAATAGTGTGAGAATATTCATTTCCTCAGTTTTCCTATAGAGATCTTTAAGCCGTCATGGTGATAAGAGTTATGTGTTGTCATAAAAATCTTGAATACTTTGTGTACGTATCACAATCCTTTCACTCCCTGAGTCTTTTGAAATGAATGATGTTGGTAACAATACCTTGTTTGAATTTCTCTAGACGTTTTTTCTTCTTTTAGTTGAGGAAAGAAATTATACTCCTTCATCATCAAAGATCACATCTCATCTAATTACAATCTTATTGGTGTTTAGGTTGTACAACTTATACACTTGAACTTTTTCCTAAATGATGAAAACGAATTTCTCGCTTTTGTGGTCAAGTTTGACTCTTTCCACTCCATACTTTTTGTGGTGTATTTTCCCACACACTTCATGTTGGAGATCAACCAGAAAGATACACTACACACGCTACAACATATGTCCAAAACTCTTTTGGTAGTTTTTTTAGTGTGAGTTCACCTCCCCGCGGTCTTTCTACATGGCCTTTATATGTCGACCACTTTCTTTCTCCACAATAACTTCGAACTTCTTGAACATAGTAACGACTTATGATTTTTTTGCTTCAAAACATATACACATCTTTTTCTTGAAAATTTATCAATGAAAAGTAGGGAATAGTTGTTTTTACCTAGTGAGTTTGGCTTGAATTGTCCAGAAGTTGCCACTTACCATTGAGGTGATAATTACACCAAACATGATTACACGTATTTTCTCCTTCTTGTTTCCGCATTCAAAATTAATTTTACAAATAAATATTTAATGAACAACATTATAAATTAAGTTTTTTTTTATAATCGGCAAATATTATTAATCGCAAAGCCTGTGCAAGAAGCACTAATAAGCTCGGAATAAAAACAAAACAAGAAGCAACAGTGAAACAAACAGTGGCTGCAAAAAAACATTATAAATTAAGTAATCGAAGAATATCGTTCCAAACCAAGGTTAAATAATACACCTATGAATCTTAGTTTTGAGAGCAGTGAATTTGGACTCACCTATGTAGCATTAAGTTACCACATGCACACTTTTTAACCGAGTACGATGAAAAGAGAGTAACAGTGAAAATATTAAATGACTTAAAGAACCACTATATAACAAAAAACACTTAAAGAACTAACATGTTGAAAGCATCAAACTTAAAGAACCTCGGAAAGTATTTCGCCATTAAACTATTATAGCTTATGTTTTCTTATTATTTACTTATTTGGGTGTTATTTGTGTGAATACTTACGTGTTTAATTAAACTATAAGTGATAAATTAGAATTATTTATTTTATCAGTGAGAGTGAAAATAATAATTTGGGTAGATGGGTTGATGGATAATAGACCAACAGTAAGAATATAGTACTAATGAACTAAAATGATGTCTCCTTGTTAAGTGAAAGGTTAATAAAATGTATACTTAAGTATATCACATCATTTTAATGATATTATTATAATGTTTATGTGTTCCTTTTTATTTATTTAAATAATACATACTCCATCTGATCACATTTATAAGCAAAAAACAACTTTTTAAGTTCATTGAATAATTAATGTATCCAGTCACATTTATATGTTAGATACATTAGTTATTCAAAAAATAAGCATTTCTCACGTACTAGCCTAAAATAAGCCTTTCTCTTACCTCCCTCTAACAGATCCAGATCTCCGGCCACCTTTCTCCCTTTTATCCAAACCTAACCACCAAGACGTAGATCTAAGGTTGGTGGTGCGTCGAGAACCCTTCTCCGCACCACTGTCGCGTCCTCCTTCCTCTCGTGATTCTTCCTTCGTCGTTTTTGTCCTCTTTTCGTCGTCGTCGCCGTTTAAGGAGTGTTAGGGTGAGATTCGTTTTGCTTTTCATCCTGATGCTGCTCTCCGATGTCGTTTTCGTGGGTCAACGCTTTTGAAGTCTTGTCTTGGAGGATTGGATTGCGGCGGCCGGAATCTAGTTTCCTGGGCTATTGTGCCTATTTTGGGTTGTTGTTTCAGAGGTGTCTTGTTGTTTGCATCCGCGGTGATTTGTGTTTCCGTCGGGTTGTTTCATTTTGTTTAGTTTTTTTCGGCGGACTGTTTTGTTCCTTGTTGTTGTGTAGTTGTTTTGTGTAGTGTCGTGTCGTGTTTGTCTGTCTCCACCATTGTATCGCCGCTGCCGGTGGATACATTGAGAGCTTTTCTCTGTACCTTTGGTTTTGTTGTTGGCTGCCTATTTTCTTGGTATTTTTGTGTCATTGGTGTGTCGTGGCTGGTTTAGCGGGTGTGTCGTGGGGTTTCGCAGGTATTGACCGGTTGAGATATGCTGTTTTCCCGGTTGTTGTTTCTGTGCCTTCACGCCGGTGCTCTTGGGGGGCTGCCTTTGTTGGTTTTGTGTTGTTTTTGTCGGTGGGTCGGCATTGTGGTGTCGTTTTGTGTCACCGAAGTGCCAACGGTGGGCTGTTTTTGTTTCGTTTTGACGATCTCTTTCTTTTCTGGATGTTACTCGAAAAGGTTTAGTGCATAGACACTCCGTGTTGGCGGTAGTAGTCATTCATGTACTTTTAGATTTTTGTGGGGGCTGGTCATCGCTGTTGTGTTGTTCTTTTTGTTTGTGTTTTTTGTTTTTATTCTGTGTTTCTCTTTGGAGAGGGGCTGGTGCTGCTTTCATGTTGGTTTTTGGTTATTGTTCCTTCTTCCTTGTCGTCCAAACTTCTGTGCGCTTTCCCAACCTCCCACTCGTCGTTAGTGTTTAGTTGGCGACGTTTCTCTAGGTATGCAAAGGGTCATGCAATTGTGGTGGACTCGGTTCCTGGATGGGTGGAGGTTTTCTCTTCTGTGACGTTAGACGGTACAGTGGTCCAGAGGGTGGCGTTGAAACGGTGTTCGTGGTGGTGCTTGTGGTGGTTTTATATGTGGCTTGCTTTGGTTTGTTTTTGTTCGAGCTGGATCAATTTGTGCTACTGTTCCACTATTTTTGTCTTTGAACTGGGCATCTGGTTTATGGTGGGCCGAGTTTTTGGATAGATTGTGGTGTTTGCTATGGTAGTTCGTGAGTTGAGGGGTGCTTTTTGATTTGTGTCAAGAGTTTGGTGGGCCGATCACTATGATTCGAGATCGGGAGCTATTTTTTTGACGCATGTTCTTTTAGGCTTTTTTGGTGGCTCCTCCGTCCTTCCGTAGTTGAGTGGTGGCCGCGTCTGATCGTTTGTAGCAACTTATGTTTGTCGGCTGCTTTTTTGATCTTTGTTGGTGATGTTGTATTTTGTTATGTTTGTTGATTTTTTGCTGGGTGTTTTGGGAGTTTTTACTTTTTTATTGGTGCATTACTTGGGATTTAATCCCCTATATATATAATATAATTTGCCATTAAAAAAAATAGTTATTCAATGCACCTGTTTTTTTTTGTTGCTTATAAATGTGACCGAAGGGAGTATGTTTTTTTTTAAATAAATTGTTTATTAACTTATTAATAATTTGACAACATATTATACTAGATACCTTAATAAAATATTTTTCCACCCAATTCCGTGAACAAATTTCAGTTGGTAAGAACATTAAAATATGAATAGATCGGAGTTCAAACTTAATATTTTCCACTTATCCATTTTATGTGGTGATATTTTGACCACTGGGCTACTTGACCTAGAGGTGTATAAAACCTGGTCCGATCTTGCAACCCATTTCGGCTCGAGCACAGGGGGTTGGGTTGGATCTGGTAAAAAATAAACAAAGAAGAAAAAAGAAGGACAAGACAAGGACGTAATTCGGTTACAATCCCGTCGCTTATGTTTTCTTTAATATTATTTCATAACATTGTTAATCTCCACTATATCCTTTCTCGCACAGACTCACACTTTTCAATTCATGAATGTAACTTTACATTTTTTTGGGTTTATGCGAAGAATTTGGTGTTTGCATGTGTATTGTGTTATGATTGTTTACTTTTGGACAACCACACATAGTGGCATAACAAAACCAAGTTTGTGTGTTGAAAGGTAAAAATTTGATTAAGCTACTTGTTGATCCATTGATTATAGGTCATAAAGTTGTTTTGCACATGGGTGTTAAAATCAACAAATAAAATTATAGTTTTGGTTCAGAGTCTCGTCTCATTGACTCAGTGGTCCTCATATGCTCATAAAATTGTGAATGGCTCTTTTATTGTGTACAAGTGTGGTTTTTTTTACTGTAGTATTATATAGCTATTAGAATTAATATTGATGTTGATTTGAATAATTCTTTTTCTTTTTTATAAAAAAAGTGTATGTATTGGTGGTTCGTATTGGGACCAACCCGATCTTGTCTTGATATTGTCTTGTCGTTATTAAACACGAACCTCATCGGGTTTGATTGAGTTTATGGTCGGATTTTACACTAACAATGCATACAAATTATAAGACTTGAATGCAATTTATATTCCCATATTTTAACAGATTTGTAATTTTGATCCCTCTATTTTTAATTCTACAATTTCGGTCCCTCAATTTTTTGAATTCAAACATTTGGTCCCTCTCAACAATTTGACTCCCAATTTTGATGACATATCAACTAATTGAACGATTGTTCAACGATTTATTGACATCTAAAGGTAATTGCTGATTTTATGCGGTTTCTTCATATTCAACTTTTTTTTTTTGCATCCAAATAATAAAGTAAAAAGTTTACAATTGTAGATATAACAATTTAAATGAAGGCAAACTATCTCTTTTGGTCCTTTATATTTGACAAAAATATCAGGTTAGTCATTTAAGTTTTTTAAGTTTTAAATAAGTTTTTTAAATTTTTTTAAATTTCAAATAGATCCTTTAAATTTTTTTAAGTTTCAAATATGTACTTTAAGTTGTTAATTAATGCACCTATTTGAAGTTTTTTAAGTATTTAGGTTTCAAATAGGTCCTTAAAAGGTGAGAAGTTAAAATAATGTGATCCAGAGAAAACATATTAAGATTCTCAAACCAACACACTTCAGTTTTCAATTTTTATTTGTTTTTTATTTGTTTTAATAAAAAAATGCATTATTTTTAATGCAAAATTGTGTAAAAAATGTAGCCTTCTCATCATAATCACTCCATCCACTATTTATTTGTTCTTCCGCAGACACTTCATCCACTTTTTCATAACCTTTCCACTTGTAGACCTAATAATATTTTAGTAATATTTGTGTAACAATTTGTCTTTAATGGCTTGAATGAGTTTGTGTGGGGGCAACTTATAATTTGAAGAGAGGTAAACATGTAAAATTATTATGTTGCTCGTTAAAAAAATATTGAAGAAGTGGGGTCAGCTGCCCCTGATAACATCCAAGTGCATTTGTGCTTGGAAACATCCATTTTTTAGTACTTAAATTTGTTACACGTGCACACATCATTCATTTATAATTTTTTAATAGTAATATATAATAAACATTCAACTCCTCCAATCTAGCATCTCACATCAAAAGCCTTACATGAGACATCTTAATCATCATCTATTAATAACTCTATATTATTACATTTTAATTTTAATATAAAAAAAAGGTGAGACCCACTTAATATTGAAATGCTTAACTGAGACATTTGTCTCATTAAGTATTTAAAATAATTTTTTTTTCTCAAAAGAGGTACGTTGTAGTTACCAAGTCTAAAATGATAAAATCCTTTCATTGGAGATTTTTTTTTTTGAAGGGAATTCATTGGAGATGTTGTAAAGCCAACTTTCATGCGTGTGACACATAAGGACCTTTAAGCAGGAACAACAAAACGGTGTAATTACCAAAATTTTATCCTTTGTTGGATTTAAAACTTATTGAGAGTCCAATGAGAGAAATCATTTCAAGTGATGTTGTTTCTAATAATGAGGAGTGTTTTTGGAAGTGTAATAAAACTGGTGACGCCTAGCTTTTATATCTTTCTTTTTACTCAAAAACATCTTTAGACAAACGTATCCTTAATTTTGAGAAATTAAATTACACGTTTTGTTTTAAAGATAAATTATACTTATATATGTATTTTTAAGATAAAATTTTGAGTTAATTCGTAAATTTAAAAATTGAGTTGGAAAGAAAATGTTATATGATTAATATCATTGAAAAAGATAAATATAATTTATCCCGATTTAAAAGTTTGAGATATCTATAATTTTATCAAAATCAAAATTTTATAAATTTGATTTTTCCAAATTTAAATATCTTAACGCAATAAAAATAAAATAGACAATACGATAGTGTCCCAATGCTAGTTAGAATAATAAGAATGTTCTATACAAAAATAAAATAAAATCAATCTTTATTTCGCGTGTCGACATAAAACAGAAAAATTTGGCTGGGTTGGGGAGCAGAAGTTAACGTGAAGGTGAAGGTAGTATATAAGAACAAGTGTCACCCTTCACATGTTTTGCCTTATCTTTCATAAACCCCAAAACTTCAAAGCTAAATACACAAAACAATAAATAAGCTGAGAGCGAAGCGTGAAAAATCAACAAGCACAAAATATTATGTGAGCCACAACTGCCCAACAACACTAAAAAAAACACCCTCACTCTTTTCTTTTATAGGAAATAAGCATAGATGATTCGAATTTCAAGTTTATTAAAGTTACGACAGATTTTAAGCCTTAAATAACTTTTTCACGTACATATTTTACTATTATAAGAAAAATTTATCTTTTTAGGTTTAACGAACAACTGATATATACATAGACCAGATATATTAGTTGTTCAATGAATTTGAAAAGAATTTTTTTGCTTATAATAGTGATGTATATAACAAAGATGTTTTGACTCAAATATAAGAGTTGAACTCATGTTTTATATAAAATTAATCAACTACTTATCAATTGAACCCACTTTTATCTACAAAACACTTACACTTTAAATTTCATATCTCAAAACGATACCGTTCTAGACACTCCCAAACCAAACACCATCTATTCTCTTCTCCCTCCATTCATTATCAACAAAAAAGCCACACACACACACATAGTAATGATAACAAAACAACCATAAAGTTCATCTTATTTATTACTACTTCCATTTTTAAATTCAAAAAAAATCATACACATAAATATTCTACACATTCCTTTTTCACTTTCTTCATTTCAAAATTTGAAAACCAAAACAAAAAAAAAGAAAAACGAAATCTGAGAAGAACAACAATGGCGGAGCAACGAAACCGTTGGAGTTGGGACGTTACCGGCTTCGAACCATGGAAGTCATCCTCGCCGCAAACGCCGTCGTCTCCGGCGGCGGATTATGATGATCGGAAACCTAATACGTCGTTAGTGAGAAGATACTCAATTTCTTCGGCTTCATCGGTTCCTCCGCAGCATAAGAACACTACTGCTGTTAAGCTTCAACGGTTAAAGGATAAAGTTAAGGTGTGTTTTTCAATCTTCAATTGTAACTGTATTTAGCTTCTTCTTCGTTTTTTTTCTCAATTCGGGAAGTGTTTCAGTGGTTTTTTTTTGGTTCGGTTCGTTTTCGTAGTTGCTTTGTTGTTTATGGTGCGTAGTTTGAATGTGTGAGTTTCAGAGAGTTAAGGTGTTAGGAAGATGAGTTTTGAGGCTTTGTGGAACTTCAATGCACTGTGTTATGCTGTTGGGAGCTGAATTAAGTTTGTTATAGTGTCAATTTGTTGAAAGATTTCTCATTTGATGTGTCTGTGAGTTCGAGTGAACGAGGATTTGTTGTTTTTTTAAGAGTCCTTAGAAACTCGCCAATTTCGTTGTGTGAACTACTTCAGTTAATTTGCTGGGAGGATTAGTCGTCTTTAAACTGGATACCGAGTTTCCAAAAGAAATAATTATGCCGGGAGGTCTGTTTTGATGAAACACAGACATCAAACATGATACTGACACTGACATCTAGATACTAGTAGTAATTTAAGAAAATAGAAGTAATTGAACATAGCTGCATATGCAGGCTTCGTGTCAGACGCTGACACCAATACATGTTGGACACCGGACACACTTTTAATTTAAAGTGGCGGTGATATATAGACTCTATTATGACTTTTAATGATCTAGTTCTTAGTTATTATGTGATAAAGTGGGTAGAGTGGAGGGTTTCCTTGCTGTTTGAGGTGTGAATATTTTGAACTAATGACTAGGGTGTGTTAGGGGGAGGTTTTTTTTACAATAATACAACATTCGGTGTCTGAGAATTTAGGATCTATTCAAACCAAGAGCTAAGTTGGAGACTCTGAATATGTGATAGCACATATATGTAAAATGAATTGTTTTTGTATAAAATCAGGTTCTATCTAATATTTTCATTTGAAAAATAAATTCCTATAGGAGTCTAATTTCAAATGTTTACTATGAATGGCATATAAAAAGCATAAGCTAAATGACCAGATTCTTAACGTAATCTAATAATTGTAGTATTACTAGTATATGATTTATTTATTTTTTTCGAATTTTAGGATTTATTGGGTAGATAAGGGGTTTGGGTAGTTTGGCATATGGTAGAAATCTCCATGCTATATTGCTATGGTTTATTAAGATGATTAGGATATGTGCATCTATGGCATATCTGTTATCTGTTATCTGCACATTGTTACAGTCAATGCTGGGTTGGGTGTTTATATGGCATTCTTGCTTATTTGTTTTGTTTTGATCATGTGTTAACGATTACATAAAATATTTTGCACAGCTTGCCAAAGATGACTATTTGCAGTTAAGACAAGAAGCTAGTGAGCTTCAAGAATATTCAAATGCAAAACTTGATCGAGTTACACGTTATCTCGGTGTTCTTGCTGAGAAAACCCGCAAACTAGGTAAAGAAACTAATTTGTATTGACTCTTAGCTCATGCTAGATTAGTAGTGAGTATTGAAATTTGACATTTTTCATATAAATTATTTTTATTGATTGGATCACTTAATTTCAGTGACAACTTGAGACTTATACTTTAAACTCTGTCTGATCTTTGCGACCACCATAAATGTGGTAGGTTTAGATTTAGTTTCTTGAAATACATGAATTATTTATTTGTTTATTTTTTGGTACCTAAAAGTTTAGAGAGGGAGGAGGTTGACTTGTTCAAAATTATGGCATTCTAATTCAATCCCTTGTATATGTGTATCTGTGAATTTATTGTACTGTTGGTTTTTTGTCGTTAAATTTTGATTTTTTTTGCCTACCTGTGAATTTCAGATCAAGTTGCCCTTGAAACTGAAGCAAGAATATCACCGGTGATCAATGAGAAAAAAAGATTGTTCAATGATTTATTGACATCTAAAGGTAATTACTATGTATAAAATTTCCTTTAGTACTCTGCAGTTTCTTCATATTCTTTTTTGTTGTCACCCAAGTACACTTTTTATACATTGTTTTATATGGAGTGGCTGGAACGGAAGCTAGTTAAATACTCAACTTTGATCTAATTAAAGCGGATCAAAACTTAAGCTATTGATATCTTTTGCAGGAAGCATACGTGTATTCTGTCGGACAAGGCCGTTATTTGAAGATGAAGGTCCTTCAGTTGTTGATTTTCCAGATGATTACACCATTCGTGTAAATACCGGTGATGAATCCTTGGCTAACTCCAAAAAAGATTTTGAATTTGATAAAGTTTATGGACCTCATGTTGGTCAAGGTAAAATGACTCTATTCTTAGTACGTTACTATCTTTTTTGAGTTGCAAAGTGGTCTTTGATATACAGCTTACTTATATTTTCCATTATGCTCTGTTTGCAGCTGAGTTATTCAGTGATGTTCAACCACTGGTGCAGTCAGCTTTGGATGGATATAATGTTTCCATATTTGCTTATGGTCAAACCCATTCCGGAAAGACCCACACAATGGTTAGTCTTCATATTTTTTGCTGTGCGTGTGTGCCCATGTGCATTCTCTGCCCAATGGTCGATATTATTAATTTCTTTTTTACATTTGATAATGTTTGGTCTGATCAATTGCTTATTTCTCAGGAAGGATCGAGCTATGATCGAGGTTTATATGCTCGGTGTTTTGAGGAGTTGTTTGATTTAGCCAACTTGGATACAACCTCCACTTCTCAATATAAATTCTGTGTTACAGTTTGTGAGCTTTACAATGAACAGGTCTCTTTTATTTTTCAGTTACCATGTACACCCTTTTTGTCATGTCTCTGCTTTGCATCCAGGTTTTTATTTCACTTGGGACTATTAAATTTTTTATGCAAGCTCCTTTTCTGTGCTTTCAGACAAGGGATCTACTTTTGGAGTCAGGGAAAAACACGGCAACACTCAGCTTTGGAGCGGATGAATGTTTCGTAGAATTGGTGCAGGAAAAAGTCAATAACCCTTTGGAATTCACTACAGTTTTAAAAACTGCATTTCAGAATCGGGGAAATGATTTATTAAAGATCAACGTATCTCATTTGTATGGTCTACATTCTCTGCCCACATCATGTGTCACCATAGTTATATTGTACCATGGCTTTATTTATTACTATATTTTAAGTTGCATGATAAACTTATATTGATGGCTTTATTTGTTAGTGGGATGCAATTACAATGCCAAAGGTTTCTTTCTCTTTTATTTACATTTTATAGTTTTTGTAAATCACAGTTGAATCTTAAAAGGTTAATATTTTCTTGTAACATATCTGACATTCTATCAGAAAAATAATTTTATAAGGTTTTGGTAGATTTTACAATTTTGATATTGTGTGCATGTGTAGCTGGATTTCTACTGAGGGATATACACTAATTTAGCTCTGTTGATTTAATGTTTTGTTTCGTCAGGATTGTCACAATACACATATTTTATAACAATTCGATCACTGGTGAGAACTCATATAGTAAACTTTATCTGGTTGACTTGGCTGGAAGTGAAGGTTCAATAACAGAAGACGACAGTGGTGAGCGTGTCACAGATTTGCTGCATGTTATGAAGTCACTTTCAGCGTATGTAATTTTTCATGCATTTTTCCCCCTTTGTTATCAAAATTATATACATATGCTCAACAGTCGGCAAGATGTTTGTACTTCATTTTTTTAGGTGTCAATGCACTTTGAATGTTCTCTTTTATCCTATATTTGGTGGTTGTCAGTTTTCATTACTTGTTGCAATTTGCAAATGTTACTAAATACTAAGTCAGCTGACCAGATTTGTTATCTCTGTGTTTGCTTTGGAAACAGATCTGTAGGTAATTAGTCCCCTATAACTGGATGTAGGTTTAAGTTGGTTGGGCAAAACACTTAAAAAGGAAAGGGTGTATTTTTCATTATTAGATAATAGATAGTTAATTTCCTATGACTGGCTGTAGATTGTGTTTATCTTATAGTGGTTGGGCTAAACAATTAAAAGTAAAGGGTTCTTTTACTAACGTGATAACTGATTCCATGTTTCCCCATATCGGCAGTGAACTGGAGTGCGTGGCTTACTCATCAACATGTTAATGGTCTAGATAGATTGTTCAAAATAGTGATCCCAATTCCCAATTGAAAGTTGAAAGGGTTTCTGATTAACCTTTCTTTGCAAGAAAGGAAAAGGGACAACCTCTGTAGGAGTTTTGCTCATGGTCTAGATTGTTCAAAATAGTGATTCCAATTGAACGAGGAAGGGGTTTCTGATTAACCTTTCTTTACAAGAAAGGAAGGACAGCATCTGTAGGAGCTTTGCTCTGTGGCAGTTGGAATTCATTTCCACTGTATTTCGCTTATTTCAGAAATACTCATTTCCTATCCATTGTTGAGCTATTTGTTGCGTAGATGATTTATGATAATTAGCTCAATTTTATTTAAGTTGTCAGAAAATACTTTAAGATTGATAAATGAAGAATTTGAACTTTTTTTTTCTTTTCAATATCAATTGTGCCATTCACAAAAACTATAGATTAAAAACAGAATGAGCACATCCAATGTTGTTAGATTTAGAAAGAACATAAATATGATTGTTAAGTTTTACAGCGTTGTATAATTACGGTATTTGAGATAACTGTTTTTTTTATTTTTCCTTTTAATTTTTAGAGGATATAATTCCACTGCATAGTTGAGACAGAAACTTCCATTCAATGTCTCTCTTTTTTTGCTTCCTTCAACAGATATCACAATAAGTGGAATATGCAATAAAATAATAAAAAAGAAACAATGAGAACTTGCATTAGTAGAGTACTTTCTATTGGCTCGGCTTTAGTAATTAATGTGTTTGAAAATCAAAAAGTATGAATATTGTGGTTGGGCAACAGTCTTAAAGTTAAACGTATATTTTATGCTAGTGTGTTACCTAAATCCCTGTTTCTCCTATCAATAACTAACTGGATCGGATCGCTCTGATGGGAAATTTCATTTATGATCCAGATTGTTTAAAATGTCGATCCCCACGACAAGGGTTTTGTTAGTAACCTTTATCTGCAAGGAAGATATGTTAGTGTATTACCCAATTACCTGTTTTCCCTACCAACAAATAACTGGATTGTGCAATTCCAGTTACACACAATCCAGGGGTTGTTCAAGATGGTGATCCCCATTGGAAGAAGCAAGGGTTTATGATGAACCTTTATCAGCAAGAGGGACAACCATAATGTCCCTCTGATCATTGTGATGCAAGTATTGCATTCAGTAAGCTTTTCCAAATGTTTGAAGAGCTGTAGTAAGTGTCATAAATTATTGTACCTGGTCCAGTTCTGTGCTATAGTGATGCATGTATAGGTGACACTTATTTATATCCATAAAACTGAAATGTAATTTAATTTTTCTTTCCTACTCTAGCTCTCTCAAGTTTCTATTTGTATGGCTATTTTTGTGTGATATAAATACATTTCTGTCTTAATTTGTATTGAAATTTTGGGCAATTTGAGAAGAGTAAAAGAATGTGATGCATGTCAAGTTTCATTGTCTAACTCATTGTGTCATTTTTTAAACGTCTTTGCAGGTTGGGAGATGTTTTGTCTTCTTTAACATCGAAGAAGGATATTATTCCTTATGAAAATTCAATGCTAACAAAACTACTAGCAGATTCACTTGGTATTGATATTTTCTTCCTACTATTTATGAGCTTGTTTCAGCATCTATTTGAGTTATCAGATGATCATATATTAGTAACAGAAATTGCCTGTCTATTAAGGGGCAAGTTAGGTGATAGTTAATCCCAATTAGTTAATTGGTTAGGAATTAGTTAAGGGGGCAAGTGGGTAATGAAGTATTAAGAGGCAAGGGTTAGAGGGAGGTCAATTTTAAATAGCTGCATCCTTTGGGAATTTAGGAGGTAGCCAGAGCCTTAAATATCTTCTATTTTGTTATGCATTCATGGGAATTCTACCCTATTTTCTCTAATAGGATACTGGGTTCTATCAATTGGTATTAGCGCTCCAATCTTGAATCTGGGCCTGTGGGATGCCAATGGTGCATTCAGAGACTGCGCAGTATCCAACAAGAGAGCTAACAAGAACCTGTTGCATGGGCACAAGCCTATAAAGAAAAAGAATTAAGGGTAGCATGACCCAAAGAAAGAGGCCAAGTGAGTCAAACAAAAAGCAGGGGCAAAGGCTGAAAACAATCTGGAAACGAAAGATCAAGTTGGCAGCAAGAAACCAGAACTGCCAATGTCAAGAGATGGGAGCAAACTGCAAAGTTGTTCTTCAGGTATAAGAGAAGCCGACAAAAGTTTCAAAAAACTAGGAAGATTGGGTGCACAAAGTTGGGTAAGAAAGTTGAATGAAGAACAAAAATAGGGGACATAGAAGTTCATATACCCCTAACAAAGGAGAGGAACAAAGAGAGAAAAAAAATATAAGAGCAGTAGATAGGGGAACACAAGGTGCTGTTATGCGTCCTGCAAAGGTAAAGAAGAAATGGGGAAACAAAAACCACTTTGAACTTATCTAGGTCAAGTAGTTTCTTAATGAATTGAGGCTTGAGGATGGCGTGTAGATGATAATCTTTGTCATAATTAGACTGCCTCACATTTCTTCTCAGAGTCAGTTTTCTACGTGAAGACCAAATACATTGAGATAGGTTGCTATTTCATTAAGGATAAGACTATGAGACTCTTTGGGAGAGCTTGTGAAAGTAACTTATTATGACATGTCCATAAGCTTTTTTCAGCTTATTATTACAAGCTCTCTAAGATAGCTTATGAAAATAGCTTACAACTGATATCAAAACAATTCGACTTTATTTTATCTTTTATTATAGAAATAGGTTATACGTAATCAATTATATGATAAGTGAAGCTGTTTATCCTGACATGGCTCATAACTCGAGACATTACCACTAGTTTCGTCTATTCAAATAACCAATCGGCAGAGATTTTCAGTCTTAACGAAGTCGCTGAGAGTTCCTCAAATACGTTGTCAAGAAATAATGTTAGGATGGGTAATTATGGATTGATTCTGTGTTGTGTATTATCATGTAGTTATCGAAATTGGGGTCAACCATAAATCCTTGCTTTATGACTCTTGCTGAATATAATATCCTTTAGCCTGTAATTTGACTCATGGATTCCATCACCCGTTTCATCTCTTTTCCTTCTCAACACAAATACTTATATATATACACTCTATTTGCATATATTTCAAGTCAGTTATTTGATGTGCAGGCGGGAGTTCAAAAACTCTGACAATTGTGAATGTCTGTCCGAGTGTTTCAAATTTATCAGAGACATTAATGTCTCTGAATTTCTCTGCTAGAGCTCGAAATTCTGTCTTAAGTCTTGGAAACCGAGATACAATAAAGAAATGGAGAGATGTTGTAAGTTCCCATTCCCATTTATAATTTTGATGTTGTTTTACCCATCTGTATGAATTTTTTATCAAAGCATTTTGAAACCATAATAACTACTATTATACATTACATATGATAAAACTTAAAAGATAAAATTGCATGTGGATACTGGATAGAATGATGCCTATATTAAACTAGAACTTGATGATTATAGCATCCTTATTTATATTCTGCATTCTATCTGTCATTGTTTTATAGGCCAATGATGCCCGTAAGGAGTTGTATGAGAAGGAAAAAGAAATTCTTGATCTAAAGCAAGAGGGTCTGGGATTCAAGCAGGCCCTTAAAGATGCTAACGATCAGTGCGTTTTACTCTTCAATGAAGTACAAAAGGCATGGAAAGTTTCCTCTGCATTGCAGACCGATTTAAAGGTTTGGCAATTTATGCAGCAACAAGTTATTGGTAGTTTGGCAGATTTGTTTTCAAAATATTGCATGTATGACCTGTGTTTATCCATCGAGTCATTCTGTTTTTTTTTTCATGCTGCAAAATGTTGGAAGAACAAAAACTTTTATACAAGATTTTTTGAGAATATAGGTTCATAGTTAGTAATAGTTAGTCATCTGACAGATTTTCGTTGTGAATGACAGCTGTCCAGTGTTAGTGCATGATAAATCACTTGTGTAGGATAAGAGTCAACTATATATAGCTGTTCCTCTCTCATTTGTGACTGAATTGAATCGTTTTAACAGAAGCAATAGAATCATTTTAGCATCTGTATTCTATTTACAACTTTGAAATATATCCAAAATATTTTCTACTGGTTTATTCCAAAATATTGAAAAACTGAAACATAGTAACAATTAACAAATAAAGGGTTAATATATGATCACCCCCTGTAATATTAGCGGTTTCTGGTTTACCCCCTTGTAAATTTTTTTGTTTAGATTCCAACCCTGTAATTTGAAGATTCTTTGGTTTTGGACCTTCATGGCATCAAATTTCAAAATTAAGGTACTTTCGCCCCCTGTAATTTGAGAAAATTTTGGTTTAGCCCCGTGTCATATCATCGATTTTGTACAGTTAAAATTCATGAAGGTCCAAAATCAAAGAATCTTCAAATTTACAGGGTTGGAATCTAAACAATTTTTTTTTACAAGAGGTAAACCAGAAACCGCTAATATTACAGGGGGGGTAAACATATATTAACCCACAAATAAATAATCCACTATTCACATAAAAAAATTGTTGATGACCTGAGATTCTAAGACGAAGCCTATGGGAAAGCAGCCTGGGCTCATCCAAAACACAGATCCGAGCTATCAAGTTCTTCCCAAAACGGATCAGACGAGTTTATGGTGGGTTCCTGACTTCTTATCAAAACTTACTGATTCACCCTGCTTCACACTGGTTGATGCTGAGCGAGATGAGTTCACACTGGCTCTCAGATTTTGGTGAAACAAAAATATGGCTTGGGAGTCCTAACATTGTCATTTTGGGTGTGTGTTGGGTCTTATTCCCCATTTCTATGCAAGTTTTCTGATTCATTGAGCTAAGTTGCATATTTGATCACAGTTAGCTCAAGTCTTATGAGCAAACAAGTTTCTGTGCAAGTTGACTCAGTTTTTACACCTAATCTGATACATGTCACAACTAGTGAGTTTGACAACAATGCTGCAGCCAGATGCAGCGTGAATGACAAGAGACAATTGGAATTGCACCACCTGAACTCAAGTTCTGACTACAAAGACCAGAGGAATTAGAAATCAATATCTGAGAAAATACTTTATTATTAAAATGTTACTGTATCTTCAGAGATGTTCTAAAATTTATAGTCTGTTAGTTCTAACAGAATTCTTACCGACTGTCGAACAGTCTATAACAGACTCTAATAAGCACATGCAGGAAGAACACCTTAAAACAGAGTCTGCACAGATTTACTCTACACTCATAGACTTTCAAATATGAGGATAATTGTTACAGTTCGTTTTATAAGAAACAATTAGGTTATTTCTTTTGTTCTGATTATAAGAAATAGATACTAATTTTCACGAGTATTTTTTTCGAAGAAGCTAAACTAGCCCACCTAAATTGGCACCGGGGAGAATCAAACCTGAGACCTTGAGGAGGAGCACACTCCAAGGTCCCATGCCAACACCACCTAATTTTCACGAGTATTAATAATTAGAATTTCTTTTATACTTATTTATGTTAGCTAAAAATCGTCCTATTCCTCGTGTAAATGGATGCATTTAATGAGTATTCTTTCCTGATCCTAATGACTGTCTTTTGTTTCATATGAAAAAAACAGAGTTAGTATTTGACTATTTTTATTCTTCTAATTTCGGCTTAAATATGTATTCTCTTTTTTTCAATTCTATCTATGAATTGATCACAAAGATTAATGGCATGTGTACTTTGTTTACCTAAAAGACTTAGATATTGTGTTAAAAAATTATCACTAACTGCATACAATCATACTCTTCTATCTACACTTTGTTATTAGCTTTGAATATATAGGCTTCAGGCTTGTCAGTGTGCTATATTGTTGCTTTTACCTCTTGCAGTCAGAGCATATTTTGCTCTCAGATAAGTATAAGATTGAGAAAGAAGAAAGTACTCAGCTTAGAAATCAAGTTGCTCAGCTATTACAGTTAGAACAAGATCAAAAATTGCAGATACAACAGCAAGATTCAACCATCCACAGTTTGCAGGTTGGTCCAATCTTATGCTAGTTTGCATGAAATATTTATTATGAACTTAATGGTATGCGTAAGTTATACTTGTTATTTTTAATAACAGTTTCCTGGAAGAATGTTAGAAATAGTCTAAAAAAATGGCAATAATAGATATAAAAGGATCAAGAAGCATGAATGTAAATCAATCTTTTCACTGGGATACTTTATCTTACGTTTTTATGCCTTTTGTTCTTGCTATTTCTCTCCTTGCTGGAGTTTAGGTTTTCTATACAGTATACTTTCAATTCAATTGTACTTTTGCTGTTGCTTCTTTTCTTGCCGTCAAGCGTATATATCCTCAAATTTATGTGCTAATGGCTTTCCTAGCGAAAATGCTGTAGGAGCACAGCTTATGCCACAGTTCTAGTCTCTTCACTGTACACCTATTTGTCTCATTGAGCAGTTCGAATACTAATTTCCAGTGCTAACAAATTGGGTTAAACCTGTTAGTTTGTATGACTATATGCGCGGATCTAGAAGGAGGTTGAATAGATCCCCTTATAAAAAAAATTGCGGAAACATGATTTACAAAAAAAACTTTTCTCGGATGATGAAGACTATTGGATTTACGTTGTGTAATATAACCACAATTCAAATGCAGAGCTTAAAAGACAAATTCAAATAAATTTGGCAAAGTGGATTAAAGCTTAATTCAATTTTGAACAAAATGTTCACAATTGAATCAATGAAACAATCAAGATCAATACACTAAGTCACGCAGCTTAACAATTTCAAATCAATCCTAATTCCTATACAATTAAACACTACTTACAAAAGTTATGTAACAATTTGATACATGATAAGATTACAAACAAGATAATTGCAATCTATTGTGTGATTGAGCAAAACTTATAAAATCAACGTAGTTGATGAAAATTGATTTCTCAAAAGTCAATCACATCAAAGATATTGCAATCAAACATTATCAGTATCATATATCAAATTAAGATTGCAAGAATGTAAAAGATAGAGAGAAGATATGACATCGGGATTTATAGGGGTTCAACAGTGAATGAACTCTCGGTGAATGAATCCACCAAAGTGTAGTCCCCACTATTGATTTTCATTCACAAAGTGTTACAAGGTTTTTGTTACGATCAATTCCTCTGGATGCCAATTTCTACCAAAATTCCATGCCTTCAATATACTATAAGATCACCTCAAACTTTCACAAATCTAAATTCCACAAACTTCGAACCTAAAGACCTTCAATTCTTCTGCATCATGAAATCCTTGAGCAATTTTCCACAAGATCCTTTCATTGCTATGAGCTCCTTTGAATTACCTCGGCGTTGAATCTTCAAGAAAAATCCCCCATGCCTTTAGAGGAGAAAAGAATCTCTCGTGTCCTTTAGAACTTTGTGCCACCTTAAATTCCTTGAAAGAAACAAACCATGCACTAGCCTAATTGCATCCACCTAACTTGGAATCAATCTCACCATGAATCTTGATGAAAATGTTTTCACAAGGTTTTTGAGAGAGAAAGAGTTGAGAGAAAAGTGGATGAATGTTTCAGTAATAAGAAAGAGTGTAAATGGTTTATATTTATCGTTAGAAGGATTTAGAACATGAGACAACTAAAAAATAGCTGAAAAACCATTTATGATTTGAATCTCTCATTTAGTGGCTCATTTAGTGATTCAAGTCATATGTTAAAAATTAAATTCTGGGTTTGTTTGAAGATTTATTTAATACACATAAATAATGATTCAAATTTTCGTCAAGATTTATGATCCTGATGAAGAATGATTTGAATCGCCAGATTTGTGATTCAAATGAATGCAAATAGTAAGTCTAGATTTTTGAGAAACCATCCATGATTCAAATCGCAGAGCCTGATTCGAAACGTAATGATTCTAATAAAAAAATCCTTTGATTATCCATGATTCGAGTCGTTTAAAGGCAAATAGTAATTTGAAAAAACAAGGTCTGATTCGAATCATACTTGGTCAAAATCTTTCAAATCAATATCTTGTTCTAAAACATTTTCAAACAAGGTTTTTATGCACATGAAAATATTTTCATGGAGATTTATGATATGAAATGATCCTAAGATAGATGGTGCATACACAAAAATTAATCTAAGGGACATCACTCAAAATTTAGACAAATAATCTAGAACCAATACAAGAGTGCAACTTACAAAACCTTTACCCTAGATGTAATTATGTATGTGATCATCATTATTCATGCTTGTTAACCAATTTATGTACCCTTCTCTGTTTTTTGTCTCTGAATCAGGCTAAAATCAGAACACTTGAAACTGAGCTAAGTGAAGCTCTTGGATCCAGCAAAAGCAGTTCAACGTCAGAGCCAGAGTCTGCAGCTAAATCTGATTCCAGATCAACTGGAGATGGCACTGTGGTAGCGAAAAAATTAGAAGAGGAACTCAAGAAACGTGATGCTCTTATTGAGGTCTGCTTTACAGTTGTCTGTTAGTAGTAGTCTACGAATTTTTTTTCTTCTTATTAAATTATGGGTTATTATTTTTTACTTCTTTGACCTCCACGGTTAATTATGGTTATTATTATTTTTTGTTTATCTGGATTTTTTTTAAAAAAAAAACATTAATGGCCATTGTACTCGGAACATGACATCTTGTAGATACAGAGTGATGTACATACAGATATAGGAGCATAGTTTAAGAATGGGCTGATTTCCATGACAAAGAAACAATGTAGATAAAAAAGCTTTTAAACAAAAAATGATAGATTTAGTAAATGTTTCATTGCCCTGGCGGCACCATATCTGTAATGAAATAGAACAAATAAACCTAAACTTGCAACCAAGAAAGACCAGCTTAAATTTTTTGATTTTTTGGATGTTTTGGATTTCAATTTGCCCAGTGCAACTTCTGTTTTCACGAGGAGCTCAATTTTATATTTGAATTTTTGCAGAGGTTGCATGAAGAAAATGAGAAATTGTTTGATAGATTGACTGAGAAAACATCTGTGGCTGGGTCACCTAAGGTAGGAAAGTTTCACTATATACCTGGTTGACTTTATACAATCGAAAGTTTCAATATTTACATTGATAATCACACTTACGTGCTGTATTTCTGGTTTCTTAAAGGTGGCACCTTCTTTTCCGCCGTCAAGTCCATTATCTCGTGAATCAGTTAATATTCAGCCTCAGAATATGAAAAGGTAGAATCTATTCTATTGCTTGTATGATTTGCAATATTTGTTCTGCAGTATATAATTAATTGGAAATGAATTAGGAATGGCACTAGCAACAACCCAACAGGAAATTCCATGCATGCTCTTTCTTCACCTTTGACTGCTGCTGCTGCTAAGAACGATGGAACAGTTGCTTTGGTTAAATCTGGCTCCGAAATTGTCAAAACCACACCTGCGGGTGAATATCTTACTACAGCCTTGAATGACTTTGATCCAGATCAATATGAAGGTCATGCTGCCATTTCTGATGGTGCAAACAAGCTATTGATGCTGGTATGTATCAGTGATCTATTTATGCTTCAGTTTGCTGAAAACAGCTTAATAATAGCATTTGCAGATATGTTCTTTCCACTTCTATAACAGTCTGAGTCTTTAGTGTGTCGGGCACAAGCCTTAGGAGAAAAATGAGAAATTTTTTGTTGTTGTATAAACCAACTATCCTAAAAGCTTTAACCGTTTGGGAAAACCATGTTTTCACTTTTCAAAACTGAACAAGACTGGCCGGTTTAACTTATTGAACGAGGAACAAAGAAGGCTTAACTCAAAAAACCGGTTGATCCTAAAAGCAATGGAAACTGTTCGAAAGTTGGTGGTAAAGAACAGTATGTTCTGGGCATCAAAGAGAGGTTGTAGATATAATTTTATCCACAAAAGACGCTAAAGTAAAGACACCAATTGATTGTTTTTTTCTACGGATCATTTCATTGGTGTTGATTGCTCTGGCTCTCAGTAAAATGCCTGTACGGTTGCACCAATTCCCATACTGACAGTTTTTCAATCTTCATTACAAGCTAGACTTTTTTATGATTGTATTTAAAATTGTTGCAGGTTCTGGCTGCTGTCATCAAAGCCGGCGCCTCTAGGGAGCATGAGATACTTGCTGAAATTAGGGATGCTGTTTTCTCTTTTATCAGGAAAATGGAACCAAAGCGAGTAATGGACACCATGCTTGTTTCACGTGTTAGAATTCTGTATATACGATCTTTACTTGCAAGATCCCCAGAATTGCAATCAATTAAGGTAATAACAGGTAGAGGTTATTGGATTTCTCTTCAAAAGAATATGATACAGTTTTGACTGTGTATTTTGCGGTGTTTTATCGAGTCTAGTGGCATACCTTATGTTAATTTGGTGAATATTGCACATTGATTTGGAAGGTCTTGCCTGTGGAGTGCTTTCTTGAGAAGACTAATACAGGGCGCAGCAGAAGTTCCAGCCGAGGGAATAGTCCTGGAAGGTCTCCTGTGCAATATGTCGATGAGCAGATCCAAGGATTTAAAGTGAATTTAAAGCCAGAAAAGAAGTCCAAATTTTCATCTGTTGTGTTGAAGATTCGTGGGATTGATCAGGTAGCTGCTAATACCTATTAATCTATTATTATTATCAACAGAAGAGTTCAGTTAATGAGTTGTAGAAAACTTTTGAAGAATGAAAAAATAGTTTCTCACAAGATTTCTTTTCAAACTCTGAACATATTTTTTTTAATCTTTTCTTGTTGTCTGTATCTGATATAATTATATTATCATCTTAATAACAGGTTGAGGAATGAACAAGACCCTTATTAAAATTCAAAGTTTCTTTTTAGCTTTTGGGTTGCTTATGTGCCTTGTTCTTTTCTGTCTAATACATACAAAATTTATTCATTTATAGAACTTCTGTTGCAAGTAGATTCTTCATTTTACCTTACTTTCTTTGCAATTTGAAACAAACGGCACAGGAAATCTGGAGACAGCAGGTGACTGGTGGGAAGCTTAGAGAAATTACTGAGGAAGCCAAAAGTTTTGCAATAGGTAACAAGGCTCTTGCTGCGCTCTTTGTACATACTCCAGCAGGTGAGCTGCAGCGCCAGATTAGATCCTGGCTTGCAGAGAGCTTTGACTTTCTATCTGTTTCTGGAAATGATGCATCTGGGGGGTCAACTGGTCAGTTGGAACTTCTTTCAACGGCAATTATGGATGGTTGGATGGCTGGACTTGGTGCTGCTTTGCCCCCACACACTGATGCCCTTGGCCAGCTATTATTTGAATATTCAAAACGTGTATATACTTCTCAACTACAGCATTTAAAGGTACCTCTCATGTTAGAACTGCTTAGAATGACTAGCAAGGCATATCTCACAGATTCTTGATTACTAGAGGAATACTTATTTATCTTGAGTTTAGATATGGTACTATTACAAATTATGAAGCCCATATATTTCAAAAATGGAAAAGTATTGGTTTCCAACACGTATCCGATACCAATACACGGCAAAAGTATCCAATAATTATTTGAATTCTATCTAAAAATATTTCCACCGATACTTCTCAAATACATCTTGATGCTTTTTCCCAACTAAAAACACAGCTGGCATCTTGTTAGGATCACAAGTTTATTATTATTATTTTTGTTTTTTATAAATTGTGATCATCATATATTGATTACTGATATGTTTATATATGGCTTAAATAGGTCTTTCGTCCCTGCAAATATAGGTCATTTGAATTTTCGTCCCTGAAGTTACTAATCCTTTCATTTTGCCATTGCAAATATTAATCATTTGAAAAATGGTCCTAATTACATCTGATTAGTAACTTCAGGGACAAAAATTCAAATAGCCAATATTTGGAGGGACGAAAGACCTATTTAAGCCAACCACCTCGCCCAATCATCACTTGCCACATGGGCACCATCTCGCTAATGACAGCCCACCTCAGCAAAAAAACCTACTTAGGACCAAAAGTCAAATGATTAAGTTTTGCACTGGTGGATTGGAAGGATTAGTAACTTCAGGGCCGAAAATTCAAATGGCCTATATTTGCAGGGACGAAAGACCTATTTAAGCCTTTATATATTAATGCGTAATTAGCAATGTGAACATCTCTTTACAAACATTGTGCTTTTATGTTCTCTCTCTTTACACATACGCACACATTTTTGTTAATGTATCTTTTGATCTTATCGAATCTTGATTTTTAGAAACTTCTTGTATCCATGTGTTTCATATGTATATATGGCCTTTGTTGCTTATAAACTTTCGGTTGTCAGGATATTGCTGGTACCTTGGCAACAGAAGAGGCTGAAGATGCGCCACAAGTAGCCAAGTTGCGTTCAGCTCTAGAATCTGTTGATCATAAACGAAGAAAGGTGCTTACTTTATTTAGCTTTTAAATGTGCATGGAAGTAGTTGTTATATATGAATTTACCCATATATCTAAGAGTTTCTGCATAATGTTCTCTTTATAGTTATTGGGGTGATAAGAGGTGATATAAAAGACAACACTAATCTCTTTATTCTTCTGAAAGACTTGATCCTTATGAAATGTGGAAACAACTTGTGAAATTAGATTAATATGGACTTTAGGCACCAATCTTAAGGGATTATATAATCTTATCAACTGTCGTAAGATATAATCATGATATTATGCTATTTTGCTTCTAGGGCTATAGAGATTTCTTGCGTTTGATTTTTTTATAGCTTTAATCTAGGATAATGGAGTTAGCCTTGGATGAAAATCCTATATTTGTTAACCTTGGATTAAATATGAATGGGTATTTTCATTAAATTGGTATGTGCTCAAAGGTTATCAATTCCTCCCTAGTAGCTAGCTACAAGTCTACTTCTGCTTTTTTAATGGTATCCGATTTTAAAATCATTTACAAAATGGTACTAGCTAGTGCACTATTATTTTCGTAAATGATTTTCGTATCATCATTGGTTAATATTCATTCTTCTTACAATCAGATTCTTCAACAAATGAGAAGTGACGTAGCTTTATTGACATTGGAAAATGGGGGTTCGCCTATTTCAAATCCTTCTACTGCAGCTGAAGATGCACGATTAGCGTCTCTCATTTCACTTGATGGAATATTAAAGCAGATCAAGGTTCGAGTATTACTTGTACAAATTTGGTTTTGAAAGTTTGGAAATACATATATCAATAATTCTAGGCATTATTTAAACAGGATATAACAAGACAATCTTCTGTGAGCATCTTAAGCAAAAGTAAGAAAAGAGCATTGCTTGCGTCTCTTGATGAACTAAAAGAACAGATGCCTTCACTTCTTGAAATTGATCATCCATGTGCTGAGAGCCAGATTGCCAATGCTTGCCACATGGTTGAGGTATGCAGAGTGTTAGATCTATTGTATAGAGTAACTCATCTCGCCCTCATTTCTCTTGTGTTTATGAGTTGCTGATACTATTCAAATTACCATCACAATTTTGCTGAAATAAACCAACACTAGTTGTTTGCTCTTATTGGGACTAGAGTTGAGTTTGTAAACTATTGAGGATTGAACTGATAAAAATAATTTAGATTGATTTCCTTTGTGATGCCTAAATCTTCTATTGTTATGATACAGTCAATTCCTGAAGAAGATGACCGCATTCAAGATCTATCTCATGATCGCAACCCAGCAACAGATCTAGGCACTGGATCCGAAATTGACGTGGCACAGTGGAATGTACTCCAATTTAATACAGGCACTGCCACACCATTTATAATAAAATGCGGTGCAAACTCAAATTCAGAACTGGTGATTAAAGCCGAAGCTCGAGTTCAAGAACCTAAAGGTGGTGAAATTGTGAGGGTTGCCCCTAGGCCATCCGTTTTGGAAAATTTGAGCTTAGACGAAATGAAACAAATATTCTCCGAACTACCTGAGGCTCTAAGCTTGCTTGCCCTGGCAAGGACTGCAGATGGCACTCGAGCACGGTATTCTAGATTATATAGAACTTTGGCTACTAAGGTTCCATCTCTTAGAGATTTGGTCAATGAACTCGAAAAAGGAGGTGCACTCAAAGATGTGAGAACATGACCATTGAAAGCTGTATGGTTGTTAACTAATATGCCTGAAGTTTGCCATGCTAAACTGTCAATGCTCTTTTGGGGTTGGGTTTAGTGGTATTGCATTCTCTTTCGGGTTTGCTTTATTCTTGTGGAGGCAAAATCTGTGTAAAATGTAATCGTTACCCAACATTAATGTATTTATTTAGTAGCAATTATTTTATCGTATTTCTTCTTCAGTTTTGGCTTGTGCAGTTAATCCAAATAACTTGATTTACCAAATTCAAACAAGTGAACAAGCTCACCACTAAAAAAAACAGGTGAACAAGCTGGCAAGCCTGATTTCAATTTACAGATACAGGTCTCCTTGTCACCAGAAAGTAGATATCTCCGCTAGAATATATGTACACACACCTTGCTAAATTGAACTGTTGGGAATAAGAAAAACATTTTTTTTTATATGGAAAGTGAACAAATTTATTTTCCTTCCTGTAGGTTTTTATAGACAATTGTTGTAAAATGACAAGTGGAGATGCAAATTTGCCGTTTAAGCAAATCCAGTTATCAAAGTCAACAGTCTTCTTGTGCTGAGGCCTAGAGACCATGTGATAGGTTTCTTCATTTATACTTTCTTGTCTCCCTTTGAGTGTATTTAAAACTAATTACACGAAACTATGTGAGCATAGCCTCATTCTCTCTTATATTCCATGGCAAAGGATCGAAGTTCTGTATTTAGATTTCAAAAAATTTGCTACATTGTCGTTATTTCTTCCATTTGCTCTATCATCTTATTCCTTTCCTGGACTCATTGTTGCAGCCAATGTTATTCACCTTTTGCTTACCAAACAACACTACAAAATCAAACTCAACCAATCAATCTCCTTTCATATCCTTTAGCATGGAACAATCTAATCTTTCCATCAAACCCACCTCCAAAATTCCTCAAGATTGCACTTTTTGTCAAGAAATGGCCACAAAGATCTCATGCTGGTGGACTTGAACGCCATGCCTTAACACTTCACCTTGTCCTTGCCAAAAGAGGCCACGAACTTCACATATTCACCACTTCAACAAACCCCTCGTTCTCTAACCATTCAATCGACAACAGTGTACATTTTCACTTCTCAAAACCATCACCCGCTGGTTACCTCGATCAAGCCATAGTTTGGGAGCAATTTCAACTCCAAAACTCAACCATTAGGCCATTTGACATTGTTCACACAGAAAGTGTTGGCCTTAGGTACACACGATCTCGATACATCAACAATTTGGCTGTCACATGGCATGGAATCGCGTACGAGACTATTCATTCCGACATCATTCAAGAACTTCTAAGACCACCCCAAGAACCACAAACAAATGCAATAAAAGAAAGAACAATCAAAGTTGTTGAAGAGATCAAGTTCTTCACAAATTACGCTCATCATGTCGCAACAAGTGATCATGCCGGTGATATACTAAAGAGGGTCTACATGATTCCAGAAGAAAGGGTTCATATTATTCTTAATGGTGTTGATCAACAAGTTTTCAAGCAAGATATTTCCAAGGGGAAGGAATTCAAGAAAAAGCACGGAGTTCCAGATTCTAAGTCATTGGTGATCGGACTAGCAGGGAGGTTGGTAAAAGACAAAGGACACCCTTTAATGTTTGAAGCCTTAAAACAAATAATTGAAGAAAACAACACCTTTTTAGAAAGTAGCATGGTTCTTGTGGCTGGAGATGGACCTTGGGCAGCAAGATATAGAGAACTTGGGTCAAATGTATTGGTTTTAGGACCCCTTGAACAAGGTGAACTTGCTTCTTTTTATAATGCTATTGACATATTTATAAACCCTACTTTAAGAGCACAAGGTTTGGATCACACTCTTCTAGAAGCTATGTTGAGTGGTAAGCCAGTAATGGCTACTAGACTTGCAAGCATTGTAGGGTCTGTAATTGTTGGCAATGAAATGGGTTATACATTTTCACCAACAGTGATTTCACTTAAGAAAGCCTTATATGAGACATGGGTTGGTGGCAGAGGAATTCTAAACAAGAAAGGTCAAGTTGCTAGGGAAAGAGGTTTACAAGTGTTCACTGCTACCAAAATGGTGGCTGCTTATGAAAGACTTTTTCTTTGCATATCCAGTTTAAATCATGAGGATAACTTTTGTGAATACCATCCATTGAGTAATTAAACAAGTTTCAATTTCAAAAAGTAGATGAAAAAGGCCAGAAGCCTGTTGTTTAAGCCATCAGTGTATTTTTGAAGTGAAACAAGTTAATCGCGCTAATTGTTAGCGTCTTTGTGGTTGATTACATTATATCTTGATTTTTAATCGTAAGGTATTTTTCAGCTGAAGTTAACTTACAAAAATAGTGGTTACTTTTGGAAAAAATGGCTTTATAAGGGGAATCCTTATTGACCTTAACTGTTGTAATTAATTTATTTGGTCAATCTTTATACTTAGGTGAATCCTTATAACTTTGTTTGCCAATCTTTGCACCATTTTATGTAATTTTTTCACATGATAGCTTGCAACTATACTTGGTTTGTTCTCAGAAGCTTGAACCTTTTGATATGTTATGTTACCGAAAGTAATTAATATTTTCTTAGCTATCCGTATCATGAACTTTATACATTCTTAAGTGAGAGTGTCTTCTACTTTATTGATAATATTAATAATACTTGATGATACTTTATTGACAATACTTAGACACGACCTTATAAAATTGGTTGTGAGAACATTGATCTTCTCAGGTAATGCTGCAATGCAACTGCTTCAATCTTCTTGAATAATCTTAAATCATCTTGGTTCACTGTTGATTTTCTTGATTAAAGTATATGAGATCTGGCAATCTAGTCTTTGGTATTTTCATACACTTCAGAACACTAAATTGGCACATTTTATATATTTTAGAGATTGTTTATTATATTTATAGAGTGGTGCTATTTGGCACGACACTCTCTTCCACACGAATTTGCACGATCCACACATCCTACGCACAACTTGCTCATTCAATTGGAGGCTTTTTCATGCTAGTTTATCCATTTTCAAAATAAAATTATAAGCTAAATAATAAAACAAAAAAATGTAAACATAATATAAACAATATTGACATGATCACCGTCATTGTCATTATCACTGTTGTCCAAAGTAATGTATTCTGTTATCGTATGGGTCAAGGTTAAACCATCAAATATTTGATTTAAAGTATATTATATTGTGACATTGATTTGTAGTAGCTCATAGGAAGAGATATGCTTGAGATTTATCTTTAAAAAAATGCAGTTGAACAAATCAAATAAGAAAGAAAGAATCTGTCGTGCAATATGAACGAAAAATCCTTTCGTGCCCTTTAGCATTTTTCATATTTATATAGTTTAGGGAATGGATCAAAATTGAAAATAGGGGTTGGTTAGCTCAACTAGTTTGAGCTAATGGTTAATGAGTTGAAGCTAAGGGTTAAGGAAGGTCTAGGTTCAATTCCGCCTAAGGAGAAAAAAATTAACATAACAATTACTAATAAACTAACATTTATCGTTAAAAAGAATTGAAGAGAAAATGATAGTTTAAGATAGATTGATGGTTCATTCAATGTTACGTTATGTTTAGGATTTCCATTTTTTTTTTTTGAGAAGAGGATTTCCATTCTATTCACGACCTATATATTTGACGGTCGCTAGCTTAAGTCCAAAGTTGTTTTTCCAACTACAAAGATAGATTGCACATTGATTTAGATTTCATTCATGAGACTCAATGTGATATATTCTAATGAGATTATGTTTATTGGCAATAACATCAACAATGGTTGGCCAATATAGATAGGCAAAAACATGTAAAGGTGAGAAAAGAAATATTTTTAAGAATACGTATGAAAATTGATCTTACTCTGCCGGTGGTGGGGATTTTTTTCTTGAATAACCATTGGTAGTGTGTAGAATATGAAAGGTTTCACCTTATTTGTTCTTCATTTGTATGCTAAAGTTGCCTTGGAAGGAATTGTAGAATGAATGTATTGACCTCATCAAATTTTGGGAAACCTCAATCAAGAATGAATAAGTTGAATGAGGGTGATATTACTTAAAAAAAGTAGTGGTGATGGAGAGATCGTTACTCTAAATAATACTTAGGTTAAATGACATGGATTCTCCTGAAAAAGTTAAAGCACTTGCAACGTGAAGAGATTTGAGAGGAGAAATTTGAAGATATGGTTCAAACACATAAAAAGAAAAGATACAATTGAGTCAAAATTCAAATGTGATGGTATGGAGTATTTTGCGTCTTTCCATGATAAATTACTAACTAAGAGATAAGTTCCACCAACAATAAAGGAAAGGGAAAATTACATTGACATCCCTACAGTCTTTTTAAACAACACAAACACCCTCTTTATTTTTTATTTATTATTAGACACTTCCCTTAAATTCTCTTAAAATAGATAAACACCGCCTTTTATTAACTTAACATTGTTTGTTCATCTATTAAAACTAAAAGAGAGGAACGGTGCCTTGTGATCAATGTAAACAACATTGCTTTTGATCAATAACCATCTTGATTCTTCGGTAAAAAATAACTCCTCGTAATATTGAATATCACCAATAGCTAACAAGTGATAATGAGTAAACATTTACAATACTTTTAAATAATAAATCAACACAAATGAAATAAATTGTACATAACTCATAATCACAAATTACAAAAATTGATAGAACTTCAAAAAGAAAAAAGGGCAAAACTTAATGGACACCTTCAAAAAGGAAGTGCATAATAAAGAATTTCAACTTACAAGGTATGCATACCACAAGAACAACATATTGCTTATGAATGTTTATTTGAACAAACAAGTTTTTAAAGAGTTATGTAATATGTCGCGAGATGTTATTGTGATAAAGGTACTACCAAATAGAATATTGACTATAACTTTGTGAACGAGATATTAAAGAAAGTTTTATATCTTAATGAAATATTTAATATTGGGGACATGAATATCAATTTTTAAGGGAAAGTTGCATCTGCATTAGATGGGGAAAAACCATCTATTGATGCATTTGAAAGACCTTTAACCACTATATTTGTCAGTCACTAACTAAAGCCAACAATATATTTCTCCAACTTCAAATATAGATTATACATTGTTCTAGTTTCGATTCTTAAAACTAAATGTGATATATATTATAATTCAAGCTTTCTATTGGTAAAGACTTAAGCAAATCAGTTGACCGATAAAGACAGATATTAACACTTAAAAGATGGAAAAAAATGAGGCTTGTAAGAATATTGTAGAAATTGATCTAATAGACATGGATAAGTGATATGGTATAAAGGGATGTACGTTATTATTTTTCTCTATGTGGGTGCTAAGACTACATTTTCATGAATTGTTCAATTCATATCATGTAGGCATCATATTTTGGAAAACAACAACATAGTTGACCAAAACAATCTAAGGAAAAAAAAAAGTTGACCAAAACAATGTAGTTGAGCAAGATGGAAAAAAGGATAACACAGCTCTTAAAATTACATGAGAAGTGATTAGGTTATCGTTACTCACAAAAAACACTCAGGGTTAAAATGCAAGAATTTACTAAAAATGGTAATATGTTCACACAATATAACAAATGTGTGGGATCAAAAAAATTCAAAACAAGGAGAATCTTGAGGGAACATGGCGAAATTAAAAATTTAATGGTTCTGAGAAGATTTAGCAAATTAATACCTCTAATCCCGAGAGAGATATTCAAAGTTATGAGTCAAGCAAAAAAAGGAGGCACAACTAGGTTATAATTCAAAAGTGATAATTTCTTTGATTTCAAATATGATATATCTCAACTTTTGGTCGTGATAGTTTATACAAACAAATGGACAAATTGGACTGATTGAGTTTTTTTTTTTTTTAGTGCAAAAGAAGACTCATTCAATGATGGGTTGTGGCGGTCAAAGATATCTATGAAATTTAGGAAAAGCTTCTACTGCAATAGATAATGAAGTTAGTTCAAATTTGAAGGTAAACAATGAGATGCTTTGTTAGTAAAAATGCATGTTATTCATGTAAAGAACAAATAATTTTGAGATAACTCTGTAAAATTATAATAATCTTTTGTGGTTGAAAAATAAGCATACTTTTTAAACACAAAATATCTTTCAATTTTGTAAAAAAAAATTAAAAAAATAAACTAACGTCATGACAGACTCATATTTTCTACTATCTCTATAGACCTTTAAACGAATCCAACAACTGACCTTTATCTGCAAAAGGTAAAAGAGAATTAGAGTTAACACAATAACCATAACATTGCATCAGAATACTATAAAGAAACCCTAAATAATAATGTGTTTGCTACGCTTTGCTTTCCCACACAAACTACTAGTTAGAGAAAAGGAAAAAAATATCATTTATAAAATCATAGATGTTTTGTTGACAACTCTTGCGATTTTTGTTTTTTCATTAATTTTCTCTATCCTCGAATTGCGCAAATACTCACTTTGGATATATTTTATATGATGTAGAATACGTTCTTGACAAATTTGTGTTGAAATAACACAACTATTATAAAATATTACTATTTTTTTGCCTCATCATATTTACCACTGGGAATCGTACAATGCATGCCAAGCAGTTATCACGTTCTTGAAAACCTCAGTCAACAATGAACAAGAAGAATGAGGGCGACATTGCTGAAAAATTACACTTGTGTGAAGGTGAGAAAAAAAACTACTAGTTAGAGAAAAGGAAAAAAAAAACATTGTTTCTTGCGATTTTTGTTTTTTCATTAATTTTCTCTATCCTCGAATTGCGCAAGTACTCACTTTGGATATATTTTATACGATGTAGAATATGTTGTTGACAAATCTGTGTTGAAATAACACAACTATTATAAAATATTAGTATTTTCCGCCTCATCATATTTACCACTAGGAATCGTACAATGCATGCCAAGCAGTTATCACATTCTTGAAAACCACGGTCAACAATGAACAAGAAGAATGAGGGCGTCATTACTGAAAAACTACACTTGTGTGAATGTGAGAAAAAAAAGGGGGAGATTTGAATTGTGTTGGTCTTTTTTTTTCATTTCATTTGGATCTCTTTAGACAGGTAAATGCAGGTAGTAAAGAGATAAAGGAAGAGAGATGACACAAGCAGGTAATCCTCATTCATTCCATCATCTGGAGTTGATCCAGTCCCCTCGTACTTCTAAGAGATTCATTATAATCAACAGATTCCAACAATACCACGAAGACAACCTAGTCTTAGATTTCCTCGTCAACATAAAGGACTTCCTAATCTCAATACAGAGATTTACAACAAATGATTACGACAAATGTGTTTACATAAACTCTAGGAGTAATAAACAAATTAAGCACATTACATTATAATTGTATCTCTTTTGAGTGCTTCTAGACATGGTGAATATTATGAACAAATATGAACTATAAGTACAATAATATATGAACAGGTTACACTTTGAATGATTGTATATATGTGAATATGTTGAAGTGTTGTATATGTCGGTACCCTTAGTTAGACAAAATTTGATCCATTATATAGAGATGAAGTTTAATGACCGTTGCCGAAGAATCCCTTGTATATGAATGCATGATTGAATGTTGAGATATTATTTTTAATTGTAGTCAGCGAATCAGAAATTCACTTCCATTAATGATGCTCTAAATTAATTTTACTCAACTGCATAAGTTAGATCAATGTTTCCTTACTTAGCAAAGAGTCTTTGCATGCATCAGTGACGTGTTCTTGAGTCACCGCTTAGTATAGAGGATCACAATCTAACCATAGAGCTTTGACTCCCTCAGAGCTTGATACAAAGCCTTGTTTTTATCTATGATACATAGCTTCACTTCAAGGTTCAAAGCGTTGACCAGGGCCGACCCTAGACATAGGCCGGAAGTGCGACGGCCTAGGGCCCATGCCGGTAGGGGGCCCAAAAAAAATTATTGGTGGGGGTGTATATAGAAATAACTGATTTTATTTTATATAGTAAAGTATACAAACAGGTCTGAAACATTGACCTAAAAAGCTAGGCTGAAGTCTGTTATTTGTTTTGGCCCTTTTGATACAATTTGCTGTATATGCCCCATATAAAACAAAGTTTTCTATATACACCCTCCCGTAAAATAAAAAAATCGGGACCTTTATTCCTAATAATGTGCCAAGAAATTTATGATAGTTTTTGGGGCCCTTTGTTCCTAATAATGTGTCTTACTAATATTAAAAATATTTGTGATATTTATTATCCAGAAAATTGAAAGAATCTTTATAACAAAATAAATTATATTTTAGTTGAAAATGGGCCTACTAGAGAAATTATATTTTGTATCATAATAAACTTGGTACTTGTAGCATATAAAAAGAGGAGTGATTTACGCATACAAATGAGTTCTTGTATCTTAGATTACTCTAAAAAGTCTAACACTGATTTTTTTTATCAAGTATTATTGTTGTTATGGGATTACCATTGGAGAATTTTGTATCCAAATGTCTAAAGTTTAATTAGTTACGTGTTGATATACTTTTATTTGTTGGTGTTACTATCATTAGATGTCAAAATATCAGTGTCTACTATTCAGGTGCTAAAATTTCAGTCTATTTCGCATGAGCTATTGTTATCTAATTCTATGGTATATTTTGTTTAGTTTTGGTTTCTATGGAGTATTTGATTTATTTGAAGATGTTGCCTAAAATTTTTTTTATCTTGTAGTGAAAAGCGAAGAAAAAAACGAAATGAAGCTATAGTAAAATCATAACAAGAAACTAAAAAAGTTTATGATGTATTACGTAAGGGCCCTTTTCTCAAACTATGCCTAAGGCCCCTAAAACGCTAGGAACGGCCCTGGCATTGACCATAATCTAGAGTATTGATTTGGCATAGAGGTAAAACTTCATTTACTTAGAATTTCATGCGCACTTGAACACACATTAGCGTGTCCCTCCAAAAAGGTGCATTAACCTTTTGAAATTGAAAAATAAACTTACTTTTAAACATATATTATCTATAAATTTCTTTAAAAGTAAACTAACGTGAAGACATACTCAGATTCTCTACTATCTCTGCAGATCGTTACATGAATACAATGAGTAACCTCAATCTGCAAAGATAGAAGAGAATCAGAGCTCGCACTAGGAAAAAAATATTAAATAAAAAATGTAAAGAAACCTGAAATAATAATGTTTTTACTACCCTCTTTTTCCTACATATTTCTCAATTCAAAAAAATATGTCTTATATATTTAGACATAAAAAAGTCCAACACCATATCTAACATTGTATATAATACAATCCAGATGTGAATGAAATTTGCTAACTTTGTAGAGGGAAAGTCACTGACTTTCTCCATATCTATCGCTTATAGTACTCTCTTATTGTTGTTGAAACAAAATGGGTTTGTACAATGACTCTAAAATTTTGATGATAACAAAGTATCGAATAACAATTGATGCTAATATATGTTTGTGCGTAGGACCATAGATTAAAATTTGTCAAGTTCTGAACATATTTAAGAGCATTTGAAGCGCAAGAGAAGCTAAAGACTCTATAGAAGATCGGGAGAAAGGTCAACCAGAAGTCAACAATGTAATCAAAAGTGAAGAATTCATCCAGAAGCTAATGAAGGCCAGACTCTAAGTCACCCAAACTCTAAGTCAACCAGAATCTGAGTCATCTAGACTCTGAGTTATCCAGACTCTGAAGACTTAGAAGCCAAACTCTAAGTTATCCGGGCTCTGAATACTTAGAAGCCACATTAGCTTTGTCTTCTTCTAAGAAGGGTCGCTTTCAGCTTCTAACCATGTACAATTTGTCTTCTTCTGAATCACGTGCTAAGTCAAATTTAAGGACAAAACAAATGAAATAGATAATTCTAATTGCAGCAATCATTTTCAAATGTCTTTTCAAACGACATTAACCATATAAGACAACATTCCAACATCTTAATTTGAAAACTTCTCAAGGACTCTTAATGCGCTGGAACCTCTCCAACATCTCGTATTTCCTTCCCTATATAAGGTGCTGAAGACTTGAAGAAATAAACAAGACTCTGCAGTTTTAACAAGTATCCTTACTTTGTTAGATTCAAAAGCACATAAACACTTAAGAATTTCTTACCAAGTTCATATCCTATAAATTCTAAAGTCTTAAGAGTCTTACTTTATTTTGTAATTGTTTACACCTATGATTGTATATCAAGTGCAAAACCAAACAATCTTTATTTGATGAAGTTAAATTCTAAGAAGTCTCTTTCAGTTGTGATTGAGCATTAGAAGTCTCTTGCTTGTGTGCTTGAGCATTTGAAAATCTCTTATTTGTGTGCTTGAGTATAATGAAAATCTCTTGGAAGTGCAAGAGGACTTGACTACTCTCGGTTTACGAGAGGAACCTGTATAATTGTGATCTCTCTCTCTCTCTCTCTCTCTCTCTCTTTCTCTCTCTGTGTGTGTGTGTGTTTGATTTTACCCGCTGTATTTAGAACTTGAGTCAGACTCTAACCAATCAAACACTTAAAAACAGTTTGAAAAAGCCAACACAATTCGATCCCCCCGTCTTGTGTTTTTTCTCTCCTTCAATTATAATTATAATTTAGTTTTCATCTTTTTTTCTTCTCATAAAATACCCTAAAATATAATAAAATCACCATGACTTTTCCCCCCTAAAGTTATCCCATCCCAACCCATCTCGATGTAGATGTTTTAGCGATGCGGTTTGTTTCGATTTCGAGGCTAAAAGTCATCTAAATCGCAAGATAAGAAAACATGTTTGATTTAGTTCAATTGGCTTTTAAAATAAAATTAGAACCAAACCAAACCAATATGATTTGGGTTGGTGCGGTTTTTTCGAGACAATACAATTTTTTGTTTGAAACATTAAAATCTAGACAAAAAGTTAAAACACAACATATTTTCAGCATGTTTCCAACAAAGTTTTGAATTTCATCCAATATTACAAAGTTAATCCTATTATGTAAGAATTGCAAAATACTAAAGTTTTATCATTCTTTAAAAGTTCAAGTAGCGTATAAATACATTTTTAAAATAAAAGCAAGGAAGAAACTTAATAAGAGAAAAAATATGTTATTTTATAAAAGTTTACATTGAGTTTCTTTTAAGTATTGATCTAGGTGACATATGTTTAATTGATGTTTTAAAAAATATGTCATTTTTGCTTTGTTCGGTTGGTAAAATAAAAACTCCAAACTGAACCGAACCATGCGGTTGAGTAAGAAAATGATCTAAATGCATCCAAATCAAATAAAGTTTTTTACGGTTTCGATTTGAATTGGTTTGGTTTACGGTTTTGCTATTTGGTTGGTTCTGTTTTGAATACCCTTATCCTATTTGTGTGGTGTCAAAATCGAAGACGTGACGTTGAAATTGTGTCTAAAAACATTTGGGATAATAGTAATTTTAGTCCTTGAATGTGTAACAAGTAGTCACAATAGTCCCTCAATGTATCAAAATTTTAAAATAGTATTTGATTGTGCACTTCATTAGTCAAAATAGTCACTAATGCTAAAATAAGTCATCAATATTCACTATAACTCTTTTCTTATGGATACTTAAATGACAAGAAATAAGTATTTATATTACAATAAACAAGTATATTAAAGGTCTAATATGACAATATTAACGAAATATTTTAATGTCAAATATTATTTTAACTAATGAAGTGCACAACAAATTACCATTTTAAAATTTTGATACATTCAAAAAAAGTTACTACTTTTTACATATTTAACTTTAAAATCAAAATGGTTATTAACCCAAAAACATTTCCACATAGAAAAGGGAAATGATCTCATTTATCAAAATATAAAAATAAAAAAGTTGCGTCATTTCATGCTTTTGTCTTTTGTCCTTCCCAAAATCTAAACAAATGTGTTTTCGTGTATATATAACAATCCGCATTCTCCTCCACTCTCACTAGTCACAGTCTTCTTCAAACTGAAAAACAATGGAAACAAATGACTCCGAGCCCTATCACTCTTCTCTTAACACAGGAGTTGCTATGCTCTCACGTCGACTATTCAATTCTTGCCGCAAGTTCATCAGTCGTCAGCCAAGATCCGAAGCTAATATTGTTGCACAACTTGATCGCATTCTTGCTGTTGTCGATGTACTCGAAGCCTCTTCACTCCGATTGGGTTCCACCCGCCACCCAGATTACTATTCCATCCTCAGAGTCAAACAATCAGAAGCTGCAAACCGTGACCTTACCCGGCAGCAATTCAAAACCCTTGTCCGACTACTTGACCCTAACAAGAACAAATTTCCATTTGCTGATGAAGCTCTTATGCGAGTCCGTGAAGCCTGGTATGTTCTCTCTGACCCGGTTAGACTAGACAAATTAGAACGCCAGATCCGTGGAGACGATGTTTCAGCTGCTTCATTTTGGACCATGTGTCCTTATTGTTGGTATTTGCATGAGTATGAGAGGAAGTATGAAGACTGTACTCTCAGATGTGGAAATTGTAAGCGGACTTTCCACGGTACAGCTGTGAATCCGCCGGATTCAGAGTCTATGGTGGAGGGAAAGGAACAATACTATTGCTATCATATGAGTTTGCCTTTGAGGTATCCTGTGGATGGAGGGTCTCAGTTTGAACTTGATGGAAAGAAGATGAGGATAAAAACTGTGGCTAACAGAGTTAGAGTGAAAGGGTTTGTTCCTGAAAGTGAATCTGAGCCTGAATCTGATCCAGAAGAAATGGAAGTGGAAATGTGAAAACCTAATTTGAAGTGTATTTTGGGGGAAAATGATGAAATTGTGGATTATGTTGTTTTTATGTGTATGAAAAGATGCTATGCTTTGCTTGTGTTAGAGATTTTAGGAGTAGATTCAACATGTTGTAATCTTGTAAATATTGTGTAGGACTAGTTAAGTTGGTAATGCATGTTTAACTTACTTATGGGCAACTTAAGAGAATGTGAATCTTTCCTCTTTATGATTTGGATTTTTTTTTTCAGATTGTTTTGTTGGAAATATTGTTTGTTGGTTTAGTTTGATTGTTTTTTGGATTGTTCATTCATTACTAAGGTCTCTGATTTAGACAGGTATGTATGACATATTCTAATATCTGAGTTTTATTCATTGAATGAATTAGACAGAAATTGACCAGATTTTTAAAGCACAAAATAGAGTAAAATTGGGTTGATTGTGATATCTTTAATGAATAAAATTTCAGGTATACAAGGGAAATCCATAATGCTTTTTGAGATTCTCAGATATGCTGAAGTTGATAATGAGCCTTGATGTTCAATTCATGTGATTTAATTTTTTGCTTTTTATTAATTAAAGTTGGATAACAAGCTAGGTGTCTATACAAAATCTAGTGATTCAGATTCTTGTGAATGTCGTCTTGTGCTATCAGCCTATAACTGTGTTGCTGCACTTAAATTACTAGGATATAAATTTTGATAAAAGGAGATAATTATGGTGAGAAACTAGATAGTTTGAAGTTGATGAACAATTCTAAATCAACGGTGTAAATTCTTTGGTTTTTTTTCTAAAGAAAACTTATGAGAGTTGAGAAGATTGAGTGACCAGTTTGCTAGCTTTTACTACCTCAGCTGATGTTACTACCAATAGTTAATAATTGTCTAACATGGGCTGCAAGTGTAATTATTAAACTGCTGTATACATGACCTAAAGTTCTGTCCTGCAAAATCTTTTTATTTTCTTCAAATTCAATGATGACCACCACAGCTGGAATGTCCTCAATGTTCTCAGGAGGATGATGATATGTTTGGCTTCACTTTTTAAAGAGGTTAAAATTAATTTTGGAGGTGTATAGTTAACTTTGGTATGTTTGCTCTCTAGGAGAATTGATTTTGTTTTCAGAAATTGTAGTTTTTTATTTTAGAATTGACTTTAACACTCAAATAGTTCTCATTTTACCTTGAAATCATTTTTATTCAGAACCAATTTTACATAATCACTTCACTCAATAAATTTTTGTCAACGCAAAATCAAACATATATGAATATGAATTTGTTGTAGTAATTGCATGACAAAGTTACTATTCTTAGCCATCTGATTTGGATCAACAATCCAGATCCTTTAACCGTATTAAGATTTATGTATAGCGGACCGTTCTTTCTAAATTAATGACCGAAAGTAATTACAGTGTGAAACTACGTGAAATTCTTCAATAGCATATACACAAGTTTGAGCCGTTGGGTTGCTCAAAAGGCAACATGCAGTGAACAAGTGAATAGACACAAGTTTTAGCAAAAGAGCAAAACAAAAGAGAGCAAATACAAATATTCAAACTGAAAAGATACTCGTGAAAGAATATACATTCATGAATATACATAAGCTTTTCGTAGGATTTCATTTATAGACTAAAAGGTTGAAACTTGAACACCTTTGCTCAAGGCAGCGAATTTTGGTAGAGACGGAAATTAGGAGGGGGAGACAAGAGCTAGGTTAGGGTTAATGAGATAAAAGATAAATAAATTAAAATCATCTGTTGAAATGAAAAGTTGGTATGTATAGAGCATAATAATATCTAACAAATAAACGTAAAATCTCCCTCTATATTTATTACTTTGGGCGATCATAGTGAACTCGACTATATCGATCTGTGTTACCAATTTATCTGGGTTATTCGACTTTCAGGTCAGTGACGGGTCTTTATTCGCTGGCTTTATCTTTGATTTCTTTACTCTTTCATCCTTATTTTGCTATACTTTTTTTCTTCTTTTCTTCAGTGTGTTATCTCCTAGTCATTCATATACCCGTGGGTGTCACTTATGCCCATAAATATCATAATTCATATAATCCTAATATACAAATTACTAGCAGCTGCTATGATTAATACCAGATAAATGTTTCAACACTGCAAAGCAAATATATTCCCTTATATAAATAAAGATTTGTAAAAGATTCAACTGATTTTACAAATAGTATATCAAAGCTACTAAATTACAATAATTTCCTAAAGCCATGGTGTGAACCAGGTTTCATCAGAAAACTAGTCCTATTGGCAGCACGTAAGGCAAAACCTTAATATGTACTGAGCCTGCTTGTGCCACATTCATCATCACATCTTCAAACGAAGTTGCATCTACCATGTATCAGAAAAGTAGTGCATGAAAAATATAATTCAAATTGGGTGTCAAGTCTCAATGCTTATAAAACTTCAATTCTCTGCTACAATTGGCTTTCAGTGTATCCTCCAATTTCTCAGCTTGGTCAAAATCAACTTTAAAAGTAACCATGGATATGTCATCTTTACCCGTATCATAATCCTGCTTCATGTCTTCGACATTAAAAGACTGCAGCTGTAAATGACATTAGCAATGAGCATGAAATGTGTATACATTTAATAGAAGCACGTAACCATACAACTCTTGTAATTTATGACTAGTTTTATCAATGATGGATTGTGGAAAATAGTGGAATGCCAAAAATAATAACAGGGCACATACTTTAAAACCCCTAAAAATTATATCCTCCCCCAACCACCCCCCACGCACTATTTTGGCAACATCGGCTACCAAAACCCCCGCCACTGTGTCCCTAATAGAGAAACTAGGATAGTACCATGGTTTCCATATTGGATTCATTAAAATCTGCTATGTTATAGTGTCCACTATCGCCGTATTTGACAACACTGGTGATGACAGTGCAACTTCGATTTTGTTTATATATGTACCTCATATTTATACAGTGACGCTCCTTACTGTCTTAAAATACCATTACCACAAGTACAGAAACTAGATTATATAAACATTACTGAATTAGAATTATTTCAACAGCAAAATCTCTAGGCTTTGAATGGAAGTTAGGATAGAAAACGAAGGGAGCGGAAGCAAAGGAAAGAGGAAGGGATGCTAAAGACTCCTACTTTGTTTAAATGTGAAGAATCAAGCAATTTGGTGGAATTACAAAAAACTAATAAAGGATGATTTTCAAAATTCCTATCTTGCCTATTGTTTTAAAATGTTTCCAATCAAGAGAATGGTTCATCATAAATAACCCTCTCTTTTCTCCCTTCCACTCCTAAAGTCCTCTTCCAAACAAATCCTAACGAGCAAAAATTAATAACACACTATCCAGACAAGACAAAACAGACAGAAAACAAGAAATGGATAAAAGAAATCAAGATTTGCGGCTCAAAACTGAAGTACAATTCATTAATTACAACAGTTGAATAATAACATCAAGACATAATTTTGAGAAAATCTCATACTTCTCGCCAGTCTTTTATTATCCTACCCAAGTCATACTATAAGGATATTCATAATCAGGGAGTCATCAATATAAATATGCAAGAACAAACCTGATGGTAGAGTACTCCAAGTAAGTCAAAGGGAACTTCTACACCCATTGGCACCTACATTTTTCATAATTTTATTCATAAATTTACACATCACAAGAATAATGAGTTCCAAAATCAATCAAGAAAGTGAAAATCTAGGTATAGAATCTATTGATAAAACCAAAGATGCATTACAGGCTAAGAAATGAACCACCTTTGTTTTCACAAGGCAAGTTGGAGCATTCTTCAAACATTCTGATGCAACTCCTCCATAAGCCCTGACTAATCCTCCAGTGCCTAATTTGATTCCACCAAAATACCTGAAATTCAATATAGATCACAATACAATCATGTTCTAAATCCAATATCAAAGGATGAAATGCTTAACGCTTGAAATGTACAAAAAAAATCCACAAGCACACATACAGCCACTATTTTGTCAATGGTTAAAAAAAAAGTAGATGTTGAACTCATGCAAACCAACAGAAGTAATTAGCTTAAATTAATTGACATTAATATACATATGTGAAATGTTAAAATTAGGTTGTTAAAGTATTAACCTGATCACAACCACCATTACTCTATCTATTCCTGAAGTAGAAATGGCAGAATATATTGGTTTCCCAGCCGTACCTGAAGGTTCACCATCATCATTGGACCGATATTGATCGCCTACCTGTTGAACAAAAGATAAGATAAGAACGTGCAGAAGTAGTAGAAACTCTGAATAACGTTATGTTTTTCTGTTTTCAATTTTACTGTGCCTTTTCTATGTCCCAATCCAATCAAAGAAATTAAAATGAACTAGTGAAGATACAACTCGAGTCTGAGACTAAGAATTTCTGGTAAAGGACAGTAGGACACTATTAGAGGTTCTTCATTCCAAAATACAAATCGCTTATTCAGTGTTTCAACCTATTAAAAATAGAATGAATAGGAAAATTGTCTTTAAAATTGTGAACATTGATAAAAATAGTTCTAAAATTTTGTGAATTGGTAAATACATCCTTAAAATTATAATGTGGTAGTCAAAATGGTCATCTGTTGACTTCTGTCCTTAAAGCCAGGCTATGATTTGATTAGTAAATATTATATTAAAATAACATTTAGCTCAGCATCATCAGTACACTCTCTCAACACCTTCTATGAAGAGTTTCACAGGATACCTAATCATGTACTATAACTAAATGTAAGAAAAAATACACCAAATTCAAGAAGAATAGTGAGCAGATTAATTTAGACAACCCGCAATTCAACAGAAAATGAAATACAACACTAACTAGTAACTAGTAACTACTATACGGAAAAACCACCCCAAGTGCTTTATGCCCATAGGATATCACCCAGCATTACACTCTTCCTTGGGAAACCATCTCTCATGAAGACTCCATAAAGGGTACATATGCAGTTCCTTACTTCCGTCACACTCTGGTTATGGCAGTACAAGATCTTCATTCTCCACCATATTAACACCAAGACAATAAAGGGAGCAACATCACAAAAGGACATTACCAGCGCACAGGGACGGACCCACGTCAAACACATTGAGGGCCAAGGCCCTCACTACTTTTTCAACATTTTTTTACCGATATATATTACTCCATTGATGAATGATAAAAGGCTTATATTTAATAAACTAAAATAAAATTACACAAAATTTGCTTCTTAACTTAATTCTAGGTAACATTTTAGTCCCAATTTAGTCCTTTATGTTATAAAATATCAACATAATTGTCCTTTTTTATGAAAAAAATAATCAAAAACTATAAAACAATTTATCAAACTCATAAACAAATTCAAATCTTCATCATGCAAACCTAGAAAATCATATTATATTGAAAAATCTCATAAAAATTGATAAGGTGTTATCATTTTATAACATAAAGGACTAAATCGAGACGAAAAAAGATGAAGGACGAAAGTGTTGCCTAAAATTAAATTAAGAGATGAACTATGTAATTTTACAATAAACTAAAAACCAAATAGTGTATGTCAACTTTGCTTATATTTAAAAACGGAGGAAGTATCTCAATTCCCAAATTGCAAACCCCATTCCACCAGAAAACATAGCAACTGCAACTAATGAAATAGTTTTCTTTATTACGAGTATTTACGAGAATTGGATGCAAAATTTCATAGAAGATGGATGGTTAAATAATTATTTACTTATATTTATGTGGCCTACACTACTTAAAATTTCTGGGTCCGTCACTGCAAGCACACAGCCATAGAATCTAAGTCAATAAAGCTTGTGTCAATCACATGCCTTCACACACCAATACCTTATCAAGAACACAGCACTGTTGAAGCATTTATGCAGTCTAATTTAGAGCATAAAAACAGCACTAGAGCATGGTAAATAATAGGTCGGATTTCTGAAGCTCAAAAACTAGATGTTAAAAAAAGCTGAAGCCTAATTGCATAACACAATGCCTACCCGCAGGACATTAAACATACAAAATTAGATTAATTTAAGACCAAATACTTAGATGCAATACACGTCAACCTCCACTCCCATAAATTCATCCAACACTAATGAATAGCCTAATGCAGCGCAATCACACATCGGTATCATCATTTCATACCATTTTACAGTAGTTTTCACCATAAATACATACCACTGCCACTACGAATTGCCAATTTCATTATCTGCATAATTCCTATATCAGCACCAAATTACCCCCCTTTGCCAAAACATCCACAATACTTTTTGCCTCTCAATTAACATGGACAAAAAGCGAATTGTACCAGCAATCAGCATAGATAACAGATTCTGCAGTTTGTTGCTATATAATCTCAACTTCCACAAACAAGAATCCAATTTACTCACCCATGATGCTAGAGCATTTCTTGAATTGGACTCAAGTATTATATCCACACACTAGAGTCATATTTGGCCTATAGACACCTCTAACACATACACAGTAGCTAAAAACTCGTCCTCATCATCATTTTTTTATTCAAACACGTTAGTAAATTATGTTATTTTTCTCAAATTATTACCAGTGTCAATGTGTCAGTGCAACTCTCGTGTCCGGTGTCTATGTCAGTGCTTCATAAGTTAACATAAGTATTAAAATGTAACACTTTTAGTGTCAATTTGATTTTAAAAAAAAACATTTATGGTACCTTATAAGCCCAGCAATTATGAGTAGCCTTTGGATCCCGAACCTAACAATAAACAAAGTCCAAAAAAATGATCAAATTATTCAACATGTTACAAAAAATAAAAATAAAAATGGGAAGTAAGTAACCTGAGAAAGGAAGGACATGGCGGATTTGTCATCGGAGACAGAGCCAGCAATGGCGATGAACTTGCTTTTCTTTATATCTTTTTCGAAAGTGACTCTCTCTTTGATTGTTGTGAATGCACCTGAATTGTTACTACTGCTGCTTGTGCTGGCCATGGTGGTGAACTTGGCTATGGCGAAGAGTGAAGCGTAGATGCGGTGGTGGTGATGGTGATGGTGAATGGGTATCGTTGCTGCCACAAGCATCTCTCAACATTTCTCTACTTCCCCAAAATTACTAAACTATTTATTTTATTTTACTTTTTATACATGAATTTTTGTTTGTAATAGCATTTTTTTAATTATAGTTGATTATATGATATATGTTTTAATTTTATAGTATATATGTTAGCCAACTTTATCTAAAATTTAATTTCAATAGTCATGATGTATGTTTTGAAATTAAATTTAAATTTCGAAAAGACTTGTGTTGTTAAAGGACAAACTCTACATAAAAATGTTAAACTAAATTTAGTAGTTCATCTTAAAGTTTAGTTTAATTATGGTGTAGATTTAAATTTAAATTCAATATCGAAAAAACGTTTAGGGTAAATTTATCAAATAAAATATAGTCTAGTTTATGTTGATGAATAATTTATATTTTTTTTTTGTCAAGTTGAATAATTTATAATTGTGATAAAAGTTGTATTTGTTTCTGGTTTAAAATAAGTATAGTCGTAAATAAATATTTGGACTAACAAATAAATGGTATAGACTCTTACCATATGACGAATCAAAATTTAAATTTAAATTAAGAAATGCATCCAAATTTAATATCCATAACTTTGAAATATGCTTATTTGGATTGAGAAAAATTACAGAAAAATAAATAAATAGAGGAGAGTCACCTCACCTCTTTATTTATTTATTTATTAATAAAAAAGTTAGGTTAATGCACTCGGGGCTTAAAAAAGTTAACAAATATAAGGATTTAAAAAAAAAACTTACATAAACATCTACAAATCACTACTGAAGAAGTCTTCACCTCAACAAAAGAATTTGAACACACAATCTTACATATTAGTCAACTATTTATCAATTAAGTCAATTTTTATTGACGATCAAAAGTTATTCTAACATTCATATTTTTATCTATCAAACTAAATGATACATGAGATCCTTTACAAAAAAAAAGTGCGAGCAATTGAAATCTATACAAATTTTTGAATCATAAAAATATATAGACGAAAATTTCCTCAAAAAAAACTCTTGGAAAAATTTATTTATTATTTATTAAGTATAACAGCTCCTGTCTAAGGTGCACGTGAGTATTTGCGTCAAAAAAATAATGCGCACGTGAGCGTGTGTAATGTTTGAAGCTTCATAAAAAAGACTAGAGAAAAAAAAAAAATCGTCGCCTGAGAAAAATAACCACTCGGCCAAAGCGACGTTGTTGATATGGGTCTTGTATTTTACAATTTTAAACGTATTTTCTTCGCTATATAAATTAATTGGTAATTTTTTTTTAATAAACGTAATTAGTGGTTTTTTTTTTATTGAACTCATACTATATTGAAAAACATAGCCAAGTGTATTACTTAAAAATGAAAAGTCAAATTTCTTTCCTTAGCAAAACCAGTGAACAAAAGAAGCAGAAGGCAAAAAAATCTCACTAACACAATGTTAACAAAGAAACGTTAATGTACACATTTTTTTATGGAAAAAACTTAGTAGAATTCCTTAGGTGTTTTTCGTATTATTCTTAACTGAAAATACAACTTTTTTGGAGATAACAAACTTTGAGAGAATTATGGATTTAAGGAAATCATGTTGAATTTAGTTAAGAATCATACGAAAAGCACCTAAGGAATTGTACATACGTTTTTTCCTTTTTTTATATATGAAATGTAGACTTTGATGGATAGTGTTATTCAAAATTACAGTGACATCACAATTTTTTTTATAGAAACTCCAAATCACAATTTTATATAGAAACTCCAAATAATTTCTATCAAAACTATGATAGTTCTCCATAATTTTAACAATTCTACATTCAATCCAAGCATACACCAAATTAATACAGTTGTGTTTTCAGACAGATTTCTTGCTGCAGTTGATATACGATTGAACATACACATTTCCAATTTTCCACCCCTTGCCTCTTAAAAATGAGGATGTTAGAAAAAATTCGTTGCAACAAGAACTCTTGTATACATCAACAACCTCTAACAGGTCACATTATGTTTGCAACACCTTATTTAGTAATTTAAGTTGTATTAGATTATTCAAAGACCCAAAGAGATTCACATTTGTCTCATGAGCATAACTCAATTGATAGGGATAATGCATTGTTATATGTAAGTGCTGGCATTCAAACTTGGGACAACCACTTATTCACCCTATTTAACAAAAAAAAAAAGGGAGATTAACATTCATACGCTTGATTTGTCAATGTTTTAACAAACTTTCTAAACTAAATAACCAATTTTTTTACTCTTTTGACATGCAAGAATTAAACCTCTTTTTTCCTCTTTAATTCTTAGCAATCATAAAAAAGGGCAACCCGATGCACTAAAGCTCCCGCATACGCAGGGTCCGGGAAGGAGTCTTACCATTTGGTGTATTGTACGCAGCCTTACCCTATTTTTTACACGAGAGGTTGTTTCCAAGACTTGAACCTGTGACTTTCCAATCACATGACAACAACTTTACCAGTTGCGCTAAGATTACCCCTCTCTTGGCAATCAGAATAACCCAAAATATAAACATGATATCATATTGTTGAATCGATAATACAATTTATATCCATACACAATCCACATGAATTTCAAAGATTTCTGCATCATTTGAATCTTTACATATGATAAAGAGGAGGAGCAGCCTAATCCTAAATCATACGAAAATTTCGGTTAAAAACCAAAGAATGAGTTAGAATCTAATCATTTTAGCTGTAGCACCAAATCATTAAACAATCGGTCTGTCCCTTCCAGTTTCAAACCCTTGTTATGAAAACACTAAAACACGTTAAACCTTGACACTAAACTTCATCTTCTTCCTGTTGATCCAGCTCGCGGCTTACCTTTAACCTCAGAATCCTGTTCACATCAGAAAAACAGTTACAACTAAAGGTCCAACTTTACGGACATTGTAGAAGAATAAAAATGTATGTCCTTGTATGAATTCATTTTGATACATAAAGACAGGTAAAAACTAAGATGAACAAAGCATCCCTTAAAGCTGTCCATAGGAATTTATGTCGTTGTTTGAATTCATTTTGATAAATAAAGACGGGTAAAAACTAAGATGAACAAAGCATCCCTTAAAATTCTTTCGACAAAAAAAAAAGCATCCCGTAAAGTTGTCCATAGGAAGATTCTTCACCAATTTAAACAATGTATTCACATATGAATGGATGCACACATGTACCTGTGGTAAGTGCATATATATGTAGTTCTTTGCTGTAGTTGGATTGTGATTTTCCGCACCTTTGCTCCAATCATAACAAACCTATAGACATGTGTAGATTTTCAGAGCTAAATTATTGGTAATTGCATTGAAAGTGCATATCAACATGTCCGTAAAAAAGCAACCAAATTTTTGTTTAATTACGTTAAAAGCAAACATGTCCGTAAAAAAGCAACCAAATTTTTGCTTAATTACATTAAAAGCACGTTCATGGAGAACAACATTGGGATTTTTTCACTTAGCAGGGACCAACTAATCACACATCAATAGAGTATATGCATAAAGCTGACAGTTCCACCACACACATCTAATCTACGTGACAGGTGGGATTTAAGCATCTTGACTCATACTCTGTTGTCTGTTTCAATTATAATTAAACTGTCCAAAGATGCATGTGTTATGTGATATCCTTAGCAAAATCATTCAATATTTGAATTCCTCAATTTAGCATTTTAATTTTCAATATTTGTCAATATCTCATTCTTCATACAATATCCAGCACAGCAGCATATGTTGTTGGCTCAGAAAAATTAATAAAATGTCTCCCACATAATATACTTAACGAGGAGTGCTAGCAGCATACTTTCGAACACACTCTTCTATTGGCTGAAATTCAAATGGATTTCACTAAATCATGTAGGTTCCACATGAAATTAGTGGACCACGTGAATTTCAACCAATAAAAGAATGTGTTAAAAAGAGTGTGTTGATAGCATTATTCATATGTAACATAAGAAACAGTGGACATTTGGATATTGTATTATTTGTTTGCATATTCCATATCATCCAAGATAAGGTACATAATTCTTGCAGGTAACATGGTTTTCGCTTAAGTAGAGGTAACATGGAGTATGTTGAATACAAGTTTAGCAAGAGAAACAAACTCTACAGTAGACATGAAAATAGGAGAATATACGATACTACAAGTCCCAAGTTTCAAATGCTAAGTCAATCATATAAAGGGAGATCTCAACCATAGGATCCAATCAGGGTTGGTGAAATGGAGAAATACTCTGGTTTTGATATGCAATAGTACCGCTGAACTAAAAAAATACCACGGCTATAAGACCTGTAATGTATAGAGAATATACGATAACACATGACAACTTTAGCAATACAATTGTTGGGGAGAACATTGGGATAGCCCCAATTGTAGAGACGGTACAATCTTGTCTCAATTGGTTTTAGGCCTGATTGGAGAAGACCTATAGAAGCTCCAATAAGGAGTATTGACTATGAGGAATCCAATAGTTAGATTTAGAGGGGCAAAGGAAATGTATATGCCAAATCATTTAACAAGATCTAGCGATAAATAGATAATTATCTCTTAACCTAACACATGACAAAATTTCATGGCGTCAATTGGTCCATATGGCAAACTCCACCTAGTGAAAAAAGCTTGGTTGTTGTTCCCGTATCAACAACGCAAAGGTCTAAATTATTATAAGAGTTCAAGAGGAAAGTTATGGATGTCACGCAGTACCTAGGCACCGACAAATGTAGGTTTTCTAATTTAAGGAAGAACAAATTATGAAATGGAGGGAAAAAAAAACATTATAAAAACTGCAAAAGTAAATAACACTGATTTTTAAACAGTGCTATGGAGCATACCGCGTAAGCATATATGGAACCATCATTATTGAATGTACCACAAGGTATGGGCTGACTACACCTTTGCATTGCCTACAAAACACATTCAAAGTACATTATAAAATGACAACAGAAAATAGCTTAAAAAATGTGGAAAGAAGAGTATTATTTTCTAGATGGATACATGACTAATACAATTAGGGCTCTAAGAACCCAGAAAGAAACAAAAACACCTAGGTCTGATACTTCAACGATTCCTCCTTCTATCCTATGAAGTGATAACAAGCAAATTAGAGACCAAGTGTCCCCACAGCTCCACTGTGAAAAAAAATTCTACAGAGAGGAGTAACAACAGACAGAAGTAGGGAAGATATCACTGTTTTTATTAGAAAGAAAGAACCAGGAAAGAATCCCCTGATTACAGTTGGAATTACAAACAGAATTTCAAGGTTTTGCACCTCCCTACCACCTCTGTCTAGTCCTTTCCTATTATTCATATAGATCATAGTCTAACACTCTAACCAAACTAACAAGAATTTACCTATCATGTTTATGTTCAGTCATACAAAAAGTAAGAAAAACAAAGTGCAAAAGCTTTTATTCTGTAACAAAAAATTATGGCGTGTTTTGGAATTACGTAGATCACATTCAGAAAGAAAGGATAGTGAGAAAGAGAGTTTGGGAAAAAAGCCAGAACCTTGAGTCTCTGTTTACTGTCCTTATCCCAGAAATTAAAAGCACCGTCAGATCCAGCAGTTGCAAAAGTGTGATGTACCTGAAATCAAAGAAAGCAATAAGATCTAGGACAAAGAAATAAAGAATTTTAAATATATCCACAACCATCCAAATGAAATTCATGTAATTTTGATATTATACAGTGTATTACCGGATGGAAATTTAAGGAGTTGACTGAATATATCTCATTACTTTCTCTGTGGCATTTAAAAGTAAAATTCTTGCTTTGTTGTGCATCATCAAGGTGATGTACTCCAACCCTTCCCTCTATTGAGCCAACCTACAGGGAAACAGTAATCAATAATCAATAGACAATAGTATCAGCATCAAGATCAGTGTATATATAGCAAGCATATGCAGTGATAATAACACCAAGAAAAAATTAAGGGCATAAAAGCAACACACAAAACTGTTTAAATTGAAAGAGAAGGCAAAAACTGTGGTGTGTTGTGTTAGTATATGTACAAAACATATACAGAAAATGATAATATGGACATACAATTCAATTGGCATTCTTTATATGGTTCTATCTTAATAAATAATAATAAATAAAGCCTTGACGTTGACATTTGATAGCATCGATTCAAAGCCTTCTGACAAAGAGCACATTGATTACCCGATTGTCTAAATACTTCGATATAGTGTACGAATTAGAGCGTCCTCAAGCTTTAGAGGCTCTTCACAGTATGAACATACAAGCTCCAAACCAAGTGGAAGAGAATTGCCCCACATTATTGCAGAGATGGAATTAAATAAATATAAAGGCACAACTAAGGCTTCAGACTTCTATAACTGTATCTGAATGCAAGCGAGGAGTGTGTACATACCAAAAAACCTTGCTGATCTGGAAAAGCAGCAACACATCTTGTCTGATATTTCAGGGGTGATACTATCCTTTTGTACTCGGTCTGTCAACGTTTTCACACAAGTTACAATAAAACATATAACATCAATATTTATTGAAATCAATAGCTCCTCAAATAATAAATATGTAATTTTCCCTTTTTAATTGTTCATATTCAAAATCATGGAGAAAAAAAGGCATAGAAAAGGTGAAATATAAAAAACCAATAAACTTGGATAAAAACAGAACAGTTTTAACGGACAGTCTGACATATAAATCCATAATTCAGAAAACAAAAAGGTGTCAACAAGGACACTTGTTTTCTTTCAGTTTGGGTTTCATGTTCCATGAGTTCACTTTATATTCACTCAATTTTTTCTAATAAGTTATGTACTAAATTCAATATTTTCACTTCTTGGCTGCTTAAAGAGATAAGGTGTAATCCCCATGGTGTAAGTGCATAATAAAATTTTAATCATAATAAAGAAAAACATGATTATCATAACACTTAGAGCACAAGGTTATTTTAGCGTAATGCATTCCTTGTATGGATTTAACTGTTCTGTAGGGTTTTTCCTAGGTGTGATACTACAGAGTAAAGTCCGAATGATTTGAATCCAGTTCCAGTAAAGAGGATCGTGCACTTCAGATATCAATGGATTGCCACTAACGATATTTACAAAAATATAAATCACAGATTACACTTGCGTAGAGAAAAAGCAGATAATGCAGATTTCACATGATGTTGAAAATGTTATAAGCAAGCACCCGTTAACACAAGTGGATACTGAATAGAATTTATAGTTGAAACTTCATCTCTTAAATAACAAAACTCATTATTCAATATTCACATCAGAGCCCCAAATTGCTGCTTACAAAGCTACAAGCAACAGCAATTTATCTTAGAATAAAATATCACCTGAGGATTCTGCAAGTTGAAGACAATCAGATTCCTATCGGCAGTTCCCACAACCATCAGAGGATGCCTCACTGACATTGTATAACATCGATCAGGGAGTTGTTGAGTATGCACTGGATTGGACTGCCTAGTATCCCAATACCTAACACAGAAAATAAAGCATAAAATAATTTATGAAGTAGATAAATCTTTCTAAACCAGCATGTGGATACCAAGAAAAGGAACTAGAAACAAAATATGCATTTTCTCACAAAATTACTGGCAGTCATAGCAGATGTCAGTGTCATGCAAGGGGAAAATTGTACACTTCATAAAGATAAAAGAAAAATAATCAAACTAGCTAATGCTTCTAATGAAGAAACAATTATCCATAAAACTTAAGTTGCTAGGGGAGGACGGAGAACCTCTAACTGGAGCATGCCTCCACATATAGGAGCCCTTTGGACTTGAAGAGTGGAAGAAAAAACACAAATCCACCTTTACCTTGTACTGAAATTCAACTTTTATTTTGAAGAAAGACGACAATAAGTATCATACTCTCACCAACTAGGTCATAAAATTACAAAACTTAAGTTGTTGGGTTAAGAACACGAATGGTTTTATTACGTCTCTAAAATTACTCTCAGCCGTTACACAAGAGCCCTTTTGGATTGAAGCATATACAATGTACTCGCCTATTAAATATTCTACAGAGACAACTTCCAACTTCGAAGATTGTAAGCAGCAAAAGCTAGATTCTTGATCATTTGCCCATACTCAGAGGCTCTAATATTATGCCATAAAACAACTACCCAAGCTAAAATTATTGGGTGAAGATGATTGGATGATTTTATCACATCTCTTAACAAGATCCAACAAGCAAGAACACTTTGGGCTTTAAGCATGGACAATGAGTTGGCTTGCTTTTTATAAATGAGAACAAACTGCTTAACACTTGGTCATGGAGATTTTGGCACCATGCCATGAACCAAAGCAACCAACTATCCTAATAGAACTTTTAGATACAATGAGACAAAAATGGATTTATTACATCTTGGCACACTACCGTTTCAGCAATTTTAGATAGGAAAAAACAAAAATAAAATAAAGTATTCGAAATGAAGCTACCAATTCTGAGCTATACTTTTTTCAGATAGAATATTACGAGTTCAGTTCTATGCATCAGGATGCCGGATGATTAACTTAATCACAGCACAAAACACCATAATTGAGTATGCATCAAATAGAAAAAGCCACCTTACAAGCATTAAAAAAATGTAGTTTCTGTGATGCTAACTCCAAGAATTTATCACGTGTTCATGGAATGCATTAATTTCATATCAGCTACTTCATTATAGTGTTATATGGCTTTTCTTTTTCACAGTGTTGTCCACTCTTTAAAATAATGCTCGTCTAAATTGACGCCCCAATCATATACGCTAGAAAAGATTCGCAAATAATAACCAGGACTCTTAAAATGTTACTGAATAAAGAGAATCAAAATGCATACTTTATGGTTTTGTCCAAGCTTCCGGTGGCTAAGAGACTCATCTCCGGTATCCATGCAATCTCTTTAATAGGAGCATCATGCATAGCAACAGTCACCGGTTGCCCTCCAGACAAAAGCGGCCACATCTTAGCCTGCTTGTCACAACCTCCAGAAAAAACTGTCGTTCCGTCATCTTTCCAAGCCGAGCACAAAACCTTCGTCAACAAACAAGAACTTAGTTCAAACGTATCCAACACAAAAAAAAAAAAATTTATATAAAATTGCCGAAATTCAAATGCATTACGGGTTGATCATGCGAAATTGAAGCCTTGGGTGTACTGGTAACAACAGTTCCGTTCTTTGATATTTCCCAACACCGAACCTATTACAAAAAATTAATAAATAAATACCTCGTATGTTTTCATATTCATTAATTGACGTGTCAGAGTAAAATAATGTTATACCTGGTTGTCCCAGGAAGTAGCGACGAGGAAATTGGCTTTAGGACTGAAAGAAAGACTGGAAATAGAATCGGTGGGTGGTTGTGAAACCTGAAAATTGAAGGTTGTAAATGATTGTTGATGAATAAAGGTGAAACGAAATACATTGGACATATAAAACGCATAGCATTACCTCATAGGATTTGTTTGGATTTGTATTTGTATTTGCTGCTCCGAAAGAAGACATGTTGATCGGAAATAAGATAGCGGTGTTCACTTGGGTCTGAAATTTGCCGCAGTCGAAGTTTCAGTTTAGAGGTATCTTTGAGGAACGAGTGAAACGGGCAAGGGAGAATTCAAAATGGCAGAGTAAAGTTGGGATTAGGGTTTTTTCTTTTTCTTTTTTGAAAAAATAAAATTGGGCTTGGATCATCAAAATTGCTCAATAGATCCCTTCAAATGTTTGAAAATTGCTCTTATCCCATCATGTTTCGCTCACTCTCAACTCCAATTTCGAAAATATCACTGAGTTAAGTCACGTAGGTGTTAAACACAATGTGAGTTAACTCATACACATGCGTGAGTTAAGTCACGTTGAACCCGGCGTGAGTTAACTCATGTTGCGTGTCCTTTTAAAGACCAGACAACAGCTTATTTCCTCATTTCCTCTCTCATATCTAAAATCTCCAAAATCTCTCTCAAATCACCCAAGTCCAAAATTCCATCAAGTTCAAATCAAACAACGCTCCAATAACAAGTAAGTTTTCATAATCAAACACCATTAACCTTTTATGTTTATATGTTAGATTTTCCTTCTTAAATTAGAATTTTTTTTAGTTTTTGGGTTTGTTTAATTTTGATTTTTTGGCAAGAAATGATACAGTGTTTACATGTAAATGACTTATATTGCTTAATTTTTTAGATGTTTGCATGTTCATGTTGTAGTTATGAGTTTTAGGGTTTATGTATAATTTGCACTCCAAGTGTTAGATGAAATGTTTGAATGAGTTTTTCATTAATTGTTAATTTCTTATGGTGTAGATTTGAAACAATTGACAATTTGTTCAGTGTTCAAGTACGCTTCAACGGTGGAAACCGTCATTTGTTCAAGGTCCGAGCCAATGTCACGCTAAAGGATCTGAAGGATCAACTAAATGAAATCAATCAAGGACTCAACCCGGGAGACACAAGGAGGGTGGAGGACCTTCAGTATGCACGCCCCGCTTATTTGCTGTCCGAAAAGATAATGCGTACATACGATGACTGCGTGAGGATCATGTTCTCCATATATCGTCAGCACCACATGTTCCCGAGGATTAAGATGAAAGCTACGTTGCTGAGATCGTCTGAATATATTCTGAAGAGTTTGATTCTGCCACAAGATTATGTTTAGGTAGCATTATTATTATTATGTAGTGTCTTTATTTTTTTGGAATTTAAGTTTAATTCTTGTTAGTTTGCGGACTATGTCGGCATTGAAGACATTGAAGTGTCTTATACTTAGTGTAGAGATTTGCAAGATTCTTTGAAAAGTCAAAGAATGAAGAGAACACAACATGTATTTTACCGAATCAACTATATATGTTTTCACATCGAATTATTTTGTATAGGATGAGTCAGACGTAAGGGAATGCATCTTTAAGATGTTGTTTTGTGTTTGATCATGCTCCTCTGTCAATTAAAACTTGTCAGTTGGCAGTGCAGGAGGATTAAGTTTAAAAGAATGTTTTGAAATGCATTTTTGTTCGTCTCTACTCATACTATACGAAAGGATTCGATGTGATAACCTATAAAGTTGATTCGGTAGAATATATGTGTTATGTGTTGTTCTCTTCATTCTTTTGATTTTTCAAAGGATGTTGGAAATCTCTACCCGAAGTATAAGACACTTCAATGCCGACATTTTCAACAAACTTTCAATAATATAATTTAAACCCAACATCATGATGATACCACATATTTAGGGAGAATGTAATGTAACATAGATGAAATTAAAACTAAATAAAATTGTGTGTTTTTTTAATTGATTTCGTGTACTTGTGCAACTTTATTCGAATTTATTCAATATGCAACTTTATTCAAATTTATTCAATACGTAACTTTATTCAAATGTATTCAATACTAAAATATACCAAAATGCGCAGCATATCAAAACACATAAAAATAACATCCATCCAATCAAGGCATTACAAGCCCTTAACAAATACATTTATTTAAAATTTTAAAGTGTTTGTTGGTAGCTATGAGAGATCATGTTCCTTCCTAAATTTATTTAACTTGAGAAACCTCTAGGCTTCTTCATGGTTGTTTAAAACAACATGTATTTGCTAATGAACTTGATTCAAATTATTGATGAGTTTTTAAGCTAAATGATGTGTTATGTCCAATTTAAGTACTTGAATTTTATGATTTTGAATAATCAAGTGTAACATTTGGGTTCATTGTTCATCTATACTATATACAAAGAAAACTACCTATTTCAGTACTTTTGGGTTGGATTTTTCCTTTCCAAAAATACCACCAATTTTCAATACAAATAACATATATTTGATTTTTTTCCTTTATCATTTAAAAAGTGTAACAAACTAGATGAGTATATTTATACTTACTTTTTCATTATCCCAATTATACCCTCAAATAACTTTTTCTATAATAAATATTGTTATTGATGTCATTAAAATAAAAGAATTTAGATTATATTTTTTTTGTTATATTGTTAGTGTCATTGAAATAGATAACCATGGTTAGTTTGCTTTGTTATAACTTGAAAACAACAAACATTAATATTTTTAGTTTTAATCAAAATCAAAATTTTATAAAATAAAAAAAACCGTTCATAATTTTTAAACGTTAACACAATAAAAATAAGGAGTGTGTTTGTTGATTTTTTTTTCCTATATCAACTACGAAACCTAACACAATCCAACTCATTGATGATTGAATTGACTTGGTTTGGTTTTAGCGTTAAAAATAGGGATGGAGATTCAACTCTAACTAAAGACAACTAATTGATTTGAGCATTAGGTCAGTCAAATTCAGCATAACCCAATTTTCTAATACTTTCGCAACAACTAAATTTTATCCTATAATATTTTACGAACAACTATATTTCGATCTAGGTCATTAACCTATAATCTTTTTTTAATAGTTTTTTTTTTTTAACTTTCTAGGTTGGAATCTAATGATCCGACTATCCTTTATATAATCTACTCTCTTTATCGTTAAATTTACAAGTCTTCCTTCTGCATATCCAAATCACCTAAATCTATTTTCAACAGTCTTTTCTACAAGCGGGGTTGTAATTATGAGTGTATATATGCCTTGTGTAGACGGTAATTGAAGAGTTGTAATCAACGCCATATATATCAAGCTACTCCTCTCCTCTAGTTGCAGCTCTGACCCGAAAAGCATATGTATCTATTTTCTGGATGAAATGATATTGATGTCCCTTTTTTCTTTACTTCTTTTTTTCTAGAGGGTAACCAAAGTCAGGAATAGCATTTCAGTCCCTCAAACGGACGTTTACTAGTTCCCTTCTTTCAGAATTTGGTATTGTTTTGTGTCAACCATCAAGTTTTCTATTCATTTTTGACAATCTCTTCCTCCAAGTGCCAACATTTATATTGGACAGTGATTGATTCTATACGTCCCTCTTACGTATTGATGGCCAACTCGAAAGGTAATAGTTTACGTGTAAATTGTAATAATTTACTAATTCACCATCAAAAGTTTTCTGGATTTACCTTTTGAAAATTCATCTTTTTTTTATATTTACTTTTAACTTCTACATTATTATGGATTTCCTTGACTTATTTAAAGATTTTTTAAATAGGTCAATGAATTAAATAATTAATAATTGGGTCCTTTTTTGTATCAATAATTTGTAATTAGATTGTTGAACTAAATATAATTTTGAATCTGACCAAAAAAAAGAAATTTGAATCTGATCACTGAATTTTCAAATGATTTGTAATGAAGTCTCACACTTTTAAATAATTTGTAATTGAATCTCTGAGTTCAAGAGCCTAAAGAAAAGAAAAAAGAAACTAATAACAAATCATATTTTTATGGAAATATAATAACCAACCATCAAAGAATATTTTAATATGCCTCAGCATTTGATTTTTCTATTTGCCATGTTAAGGATACAAAGTTTCTACTATTGTTTAGCGGTTGCTAATATTCATTGGTTATTATGCGGAAATATAAGAAGATGGGTGAGTTCTCCATATGCAGGAGCAAATGATCAAATCATTGACCCGTATATTTAAGAAGCTCAAATCTCTTACTATTGTATGCTTTGATGACTAATAGCAAAATACAATACAATTAAGTTAAAAAATCAATTTCAAAATTGCACGATTCCAAATGATATAAGATCTTTATATATAGTTTCTTTTCTCGAAAAAATATTTTTAAATACGCAAACTTGGCTAAGTCCAAATTTAGTAGTGTAAAATGTAAATGCACTTATATCCTCTAGTGGCTATAATTAAAAAAAAAATACTTTTTAGATTATAAATGATATATTTGACTTATATTATGGATCAAATATATAAATTATTTAATAAAATCTAAATGGTGATATTGGCTTTGAACCTTGTAGGGTTTTCTTCTCAATATTTCATATTCGATTCTTTTCAATGTTAATTTTGATAGACAAGTTGAATTCTTAAAAAAAAAAAATTCTTTTTTGTTTTTTGTTTCTTATAATGGAAATTGGACGGTGTATTTTACACGGTTAGTTCCTACCATTTGAATCGAGAGAGCATTCGAGGAGGATACATCAAAGTCACCGCAACTTTTTATTTTATTTTTTAGAACCGCAGCTGACTTTTTTTTATCAAGGTCAAATACATTCATCTAATAAAAAATTGTGAAATCTAATTAGGTGTAATTTTTAAATTTTTAATGGGCACATTGGCAACATGTCAGATTTAAAATCACACAACAAAAAAGTGTTGCGTCACTTGCCTCTCAAGAAAAAAAAAGAAAAAGTGTTGCTTCACTTGTAATATAAAGTTTAAAGTAAACAATTTTTTTGAAGGATATTTTAAAGTAAACATTAGTTTTTTTGTCGCACTCTTGATACCCTTTCAAACTTTTGTTTTTGGTAGAGTTAGAGAAGATATAAACTAGTCACACATAAGTATATTAGACATAGGTTAATTATGTTTTTTTTTTTCGGGTATAAATATACTAAATTTTCGCTTTAATCTTTCTAAAATTTTCCTTCAACCTTTAGTTCCTATAAAATTTTCAATCACTACTTTTGGTCCCTATTTTAAAGTTAATTTTTGTAGTTTTGATGAAATTGTTCATAAAATACGTAGAATATTGTAAAATCACTAAAAAAAATTAGATTTTTTAACAAAATATAAATATGAATTTTTAACCGCTAAAAATATAAAAATTCATATTTAATTCATGTTTTGTTAAAAAAAATTAATTTTTTGGTGAGATTCTTATAATATTATACATTTTTCTGCAAAGTTTTATTCAAAAATATGAATTCTACATATAAGTTTACAGTAAAGGAGGAACCAAAAGTTAAGATGAAAAACTTTTGGGGGACTAAAAGTTGAAGAAATTTTTTAGAGAGACTAAAACAAAAAGTTGACATATTTATAGGGACCAAAAACATATTTAACCCTTAGATATATTCATAGCAATGTTCTATAAAAAGTTATATCCATAATTTTCACCAATTATATTAATATGTTAATAATTATAAATGATTAATTTCCTAAAAAAAATTAAATGATTAATCATCATAAAATAAATTTAATGATTAATACTTTTGTTATAATATTTTTTTATGAAAGCTAGGGTGCGAAAAATATCACATGCTAATTAAGATATCTCAACTATGTTGACTCGCAAAATTATCACCGATCATTTTTTTAAAAGGCCAAAGAAATTATATATTGAAACGAACAATCAAAGCACAGTAAGTGCTATAATTTAAATGTTATATAGAACGACACCACTCAACCAAAAATTAAAAAGTTGACAATCAAACTATAAGTACAGTCACTCCTAAACATCTAAGAAGTTGAATGCTCTATTTATAAAAATCATACAAAAATTCTTTAACTTTGGACATAATCCAAGACCACACCAGAAGTTTAACTTAGTCCAAGGTTGTAGATGTTGAATGATCATGTTGGTCGAACACAACAAAATCAAGTTGCCTCCAAATTAACCAAATACATGCCATCCAAATCTCATGAAAACATCCATTTACTTTCTTACCATGAGAAACCAAACACATGAACTAAGCCACATGATAAAAACTAGAATTTGTCATTACAGTACTAAAGCTAAACCAAGACAAAACCTTCAACCATAATTTTTTTTGAAAATTAGACACTAAAAAAATAAATGATTTGCCAATTCAATTAAATTACATTCAATAACGCACAAAGGTGATGCTAACTTTTACACCCCTCTAAGAAATAAATTACCTCTGGTTGGAAGACGATTAAGTAATAACCTCCAAGCAAAAAATAATATCTTTGATGGAATCAAACTGTTCCAAGTAATACCAGTCATAAGATAATATGATATATTTTTCAAAACTAGAAATCATCTCATGATCTTCTTTAGCAGAGAACAAACCATCGAGGAGTAAGAATCCCAAATTCAATTGTCCTCCACATTATCTTGCAAATAATGTTAGACAATAAAACCTTACACTCCTCCAACAACTCAACCTCCCAAACAAATAAATTTCTTCTCCAACTCCAACAATCTCCCTCTATACCATTACCTAACGCCATACCCTTCACATAAACATTTTTCTTCAATGCTAAATTAAACAACTTACTAAAACATTCCTTTAATGCCTCCCCATCCAACAACGACACGTGCCAAAACAAAGTATTAGTACAATTCCCTATTTTCTTAGTAACATTATCGAGAAACCATCTCCCTCCATTCACCTCGTCACCTCTCTTAATAACAAATATATTTTCACCAAATAGAATCCCTGCTTCCTCCCCACTTTTCCATCAAGAATCCAATATTTATGAGTTAAAACTTGGCACCAAAGCCCCTCCTTCTCCCTCCTTAACCTTTGACACCGTTTCCCCAGAAGACAATATCATTCCTAAACCTATAAATATCTTTCCACTTAACATTTACAACATCCCAAAATATCTGATTAAAGTAACAAAAAAGAAAAAGCAGTACAAAAAGTAGTATAACTAAAATACTTGTATGATAAACTTATTATTAGTTCTCCTAAAAAATAATATTAATTAAATGTAATTTCATATACATGTTTGTTTCAATGCTACGTAAAAACGAAAGTGACTTATTCTGTAAGTACAATTAGGTTGGTACTTGCAGACACAATTTGATGTGTTGAGGGATATGTTTGAATCAGAGATTCTTCATACGTTACGTGTGTTATGATCGCCACTAGACTATTTAACAAAACCTGAAAGTGGCCCTTGCGGTAAAGCCCTCTCTCAAAAAAGTAAATTTGTTAAATTTTAGGACTGTATTTAAATTCATGACCGATAATTATGCTGGAAGATACTTGAGCCATCTCATCAAAGTGCTATTGTGTAACGAACAAATACTTTAATATTTCTACTTGTTGTATAAATGTATTATTAAAAAAAAATAAAAAGTGAACCAGGTGGCGCAAGTAATTCTCATATATTTTTGGAGTTTGTTTGATTTGATAAAAAACAAGGAATTGGACTAAACAACTTTTTTTGTACCTTGTTTAATTTAGAAACGAGTCTTATTGGGCTTGTCTTGTATTGTATTGTTTTGTCAAGTGTGTGCTTTTTTGCTTTTTTTTTTTTTGCAAATGAAGCACACCGAATAAATCACAAAATCATTCTTTAACAAGTGTCATTAGAGCACTTCTTAAGAAGTTTAAAAAAGAAATTTTGTCTTGTAAATGATGCATTCAATGCATTGAAATTTTTCTATTTAAAATTTACCAATTATTTCTATTTTTGTATCCTTAACAAGACCCATCTTTAAATCATAGACCGTTGTTAATTTCAATTCTAAGGGGGATGTATTGGATTAGGATTCTAAAGGATTTTAAAAGACTTTTTAATTATGAAAAAGTCTTGTGGTATTCAATCAAGACTCTTTGCAATTTAAAAAAAGTCTTGTGATATTCAATTAAGACTCTTTGTCATTTTAAAAAAGTCTCGATGTATTCAATCAAGACTTTTCATCACTTAAAAAAAGTCTCATGTATTCAAAATCATTCAAATTTCGAAGGATTGTTTAATAAATTGGATTTTGATGGATTTTGTGGGATTTTGTAGTGATATTTTACAAAAAAAAGTCTTTCACGAAGACGTGAGATTTCTTGGAATTGTTTTTGTTTTAAAAGTTTACTATCTCTTTCTTATCCCTTCTCTCTTCTCCCTTCTTTCTCTCCTCTCTTTTCCCCCTTCTCTCTCCCTTCTCTCTTCGTCTCTCTCTCTCACTCACTCTCTCTCTCTTCTCTCTTTCCCCCCTCTCTCTCCCTCTCTTTACCTCTCATAAAAATAAAATAAAAAATAAGAGTCTGTATTGAGAATATTATGATAGAGAGTGTGTTGTAATCATTTCTTTTCAATGAGTCTTAAAATTCATAAAATCTTTTGAAATCTTATAAATCCATACAATCCTTTAAAATCTTATGATCTAGATCCATTGAAATCCAAATTGAAAATCCTGATAGTCTTTTAAAATCATGAAAGTCATTAAAATCCTACAAAATCTTTGAGACTTTTTTAAGCAAAAATTGTCCTTTAAAATCCTAATCCAATACACCAACCTAAAACTATTATTTTGAAATAACCTCAAAATCCTTTTTTTAAATCATCAAACCTTAGGTTCCATTGGCTACAACTTTTTAAAATAATTTTTATGGTGTTTCATATTTTAGTCATAACTTTTTCAAAGAGAAATTTTTAAAGGAAGTTTCAAATTAAAATTTGGTTTAAAAAGCTTCTCATAAACGTCATTCCAAACATTGGATTCTTGTGCTACGACTTTTTTCGATAGTAAAATTTTAAAATATGCCTAAGATGAGAAAATATTTTGAATCACTTCTTGTAAAAATTATTTTTGAGATATCTTTTTGAAAAAGTATGTGATTTTGATTATGTTAAATCTCCAACAATGAATATTATAACAATGAAAAATATATGTGTCAAACGATATCTGAACAATTTCCCAACAATTACGAGGACAATGAGTTTTTGTAAGAAAAAGTTGGCAATCCAACTATACCACCAATGTGATTTTCTGATTTTTAAAGATCTTTCCAATACTACTCAAATTCAAACAACAAAAGTAAAAATGAAAGTGAAAAACTCGTTATAGCAATAAGCAATTGAAAAGTCCAAAATTACCAAACATAAAATAGGAACGCCCCCACCATACAACGCGTTTAATAATTAATAATTTGGCGAAGATTTGACAAAGATATTTTTCTATTTTTCCAATTTGTTACCTCATGGCTTGTGTGTGAGCATGACAGTGCCAGCTTCCACAATCATTCTTTTCCCTTCCAAACACACTTGCTATAAATTCCCCTATTTCCCAATGTAACTCCCCAACACAAACCTCGTTTTCGTTTCCACACACGGTTTCTTCTTTTGTCACATGTCTCAAACCCTTTACGTTCCTCAATCTTGTTTCATAGTAACTTTTGATATTCATTCCCAACCTAAACTTCAATTAGTCCTCTCTTACCACCTCCCCATAATTTGATCCGTCTTTTTCGTTACATAAACAAATCTCTTAGAAAATATTTCCGAAAAATTCTCTTGACGAAATCAAACACAACCCTTTTCTTTCTTATTCATTTGATTCATTCAAAGTTGTCACAAACTTTTTGTGCCAACTAATCGCAATGGGTGTGAAAGGTTTCCTCGAAGGAGGCATAGCTTCCATCATTGCAGGGTGTTCAACACACCCTCTTGATCTCATCAAGGTTCGAATGCAGCTTCAAGGAGAGAATAGTACTCCTACAACCAATATCCGACCAGCATTAGCATTCCAACCTGGTTCGGTTCATCGGTCACCGGCGGTGACGGCCCAACCGCCCCGTGTTGGGCCGATCGCCGTTGGTGTTAAGCTAGTTCAACAAGAAGGTGTAAGAGCACTTTTCTCCGGCGTCTCTGCCACCGTTCTCCGGCAGTGTCTCTATTCCACCACCCGTATGGGACTATATGATATGATGAAGAAAAAATGGTCTGATCCTATCTCCGGTACTTTGCCGTTGACAAGCAAGATTGGAGCGGGGCTGCTTGCCGGTGGGATTGGCGCGGCTGTCGGGAATCCGGCTGATGTAGCAATGGTTAGGATGCAGGCCGACGGAAGACTTCCATCGGCCCAGAGAAGAAACTATAAGTCCGTTGTTGACGCCATCACCAGGATGGCGAAAGACGAGGGAGTTACTAGCCTATGGCGCGGTTCATCTCTAACCGTGAACCGCGCCATGTTAGTTACTGCGTCACAGCTGGCATCCTATGATGAGTTTAAGGAAAAGATTTTGAAAAATGGTTGGATGAAGGATGGGCTAGGGACCCACGTGACAGCGAGTTTTTCGGCAGGTTTTGTGGCAGCAGTTGCGTCGAATCCGGTGGATGTGATCAAGACTAGGGTGATGAATATGAAGGTGGAGGCCGGATCGCCTCCACCTTACTCCGGTGCCATTGATTGTGCTTTGAAGACTGTTCGTGCTGAGGGTCCTATGGCTCTTTATAAGGGTTTTATTCCTACAATTACAAGGCAAGGACCGTTTACCGTTGTGTTGTTTGTTACATTGGAACAGGTTCGTAAGTTGCTTAAGGATTTCTAAGTTAGATGGATGATGATGAAGAATTATGTTTCGAACAACCTTAATAATGCTCTTTTAGTCAGATGTTTATTTTTAGATTTAATTAAGGTTAAGATTAAGATATAATGTTATTTAGTTTAGTGATTCCAATAGGGTGTTACCGATTGTGATTGAATTGAGGACCTAGTATTGGTGTTTGAATTTGGATTATGAAAAATTATTACTATAGTTTTTAATTTTTAATTTTTAATTGAGATTCTGAAGTTCTTTACGTTTACGTGGGAGAATTTATCACTAGCTTCTTGATTAATTAATTTTTTTTACAAAATGTTATCCTTTTTTCTCCCTAAGATTGCAAATGAAGATACAATATTGATAGCCAAGGATGATTAAGTGTGACAGTTTAGATGCAGATAAATTCAAGAAAAAGTGAATAAAGAAAAGAATGTGATTCTGCTTAGGAGTTAAGTTCCAATTTCATTCAAGAAAGGAAGCACAATTGTGAATTTTGGTCCTTTTCGTTGAAAATACCTTTTCAAAAGTTGATGGTATGATACGTTTGGAGATTTGTCCAATGGATCGATCTCAACAATTTTCATGTTTAGGCTCATGATTCATGTTTCTCATATCAGCTGAATTTTATGACCATGATAATCATTCTTCAGTTTTCAATTTTACTTTAGAAGGGTCTTACGTTGTCTCAAAATAATACAAAAAAACTACACAACCAGCAATTGTGTCTTGTACTAACAAAAATGTTGGTTAAATTTTTCCTCAGCATTTTTCTCCGGAAAAATCAAAGTCAAAGTTTCAAATATAGGAGATTGGAAATTAGGGGAATGAAAGTAGGAGTTAGAAGAGTGATTCAATATGACTTTTTAGAATGACAATTGCATATTTGACTTTGTTTTGGATTAAGACCTTTTCAAGACAAATTTCTTTAGTCCAGTTTTTTTCCAAAGAAAAAAGATTCTGACTTGGAGCACCAAGTGGCATATATTCACAAAGTAAATTTTTTTCATTGCCTTCAATAGAATATCCCATATGAGATGGGAAAAAATCCTCTACATTTATATTTTTTTTCATTTGTTGCTATTTGGAGAGAGATAGACAAAAAAAATAAAATGTGATGGGTCCTATCACTAAGTGGATCCCACCATCATTATTTTTTTGTGTCTATCTTTCTCCAAATTACAACAAATGAAAAAAGTTATAAATGGAGAGAATCTTAACCCGAATGGGATACAATGATCTTAGTGACGAACCTTACAAAGAACAGCTATTTCAGCTTCAAATTACTTCCAAGTACCTTATTGCCAATAACTCCACGCTCCACTCTCTTTACTGCTGTTTGGTTCCATCTTCTAAATGACCTTTGTAAGTACAGTTCCAAACCCGTCATGGCCTAGCTCATTTTTCCATGCAAAATCATTGGTACTCTTGTGTACGTGCTATTTGCATAAATCAAGATAGAGGTATTCTTTCATGGTCACAATACCAAATCAATAATGTTTGGACACACACATAAAAAGATTCTCTTCAAAATATTCAATTATCTTTTTTTTTATCAATTTCCTCCTTATTATTAAAAAAATATTTCTTTATGTGTGTGTGACCAAACACTATTTCTTTAGTCATGTGACCATATTAGAATTTCTCGATCAAGATATCCCAAAATTTTGGTTGAGTACAGATCTAAATTGTTCTTTCATTGTATCATTTTGATGATCTATTTATAAAATGATTAAATAAGTTTTTGTTATAAATATATCAAATTTTATTTTTAGTCGATCTATTTTTTTCCTTTAAACAATGATGCTTCAAATGTTTTCAATCAACATTTTTGGTCTTTGCTTTTAAGCGATTTATGTGTATTATTCGAAATTTTAAACTATTTTTTAAAATTTATGTTTAGTACATTAGACCATCGACCAACGGGGCAAGGTCTGGGGGTCAAACCCCGACCGCTACAAAAAAAAAGGACCATCCCCAATGGGTGATGCGTAATTCATTAAGAATTGGTATCCAATAGGTACCCTCTTGAGGAGGAGAAAATCTATTTGTGTAACTTTAGTAAGCATTTGAAGACAATATAGAGGAGTTTTAGATAAGTTGCTCATGATTTAAAGAACAATTAATATTATTTTTATTTGAGTCGTTGTAATTTTGTTTCTTCCCTAACCCGACACCTCAGGTGTTTTAAGTCATTTTTATTGATAAATTGTGAAAGTCGGCAAATAAGACATCTCATGGAAGTTATGAAAGATAAGGAACGAAGACCAACGAGGTTTCAGAAGGCTTGGAAGATAATACAAGTTGGGGAAATTCAATCATATATCCAAAGAACATGTCGAAAAAGGAAAACACTCAAAGAATAGTGAAAACCGATATTTTCCACACATGGACACTAAAACCATGCCCCCCAGTCACATAGCTACCATAGCAAAAGTTCTCTTTTACATTAACCATCCGCCCAGCGCCTGGCCCACACGCCTTCCCGGCCTGAGTGAGAAAAAAAATCAGTTAAATGCTTATTTTCACTTACGGATCAGAGGAAAAAACCCATAATTATAATGCAAACCAGTTAGAAATATGCCTACAAATAGAACTCATTTCACTCAAAAATATTCATTTAAAACTCGGCGGTTCAAGGTGAAGCAAGCTATCGGGGCATCAAGAGGAGTCTCAAACTTCCACTTTTGTTCTCGTGCATGTTTTACTATTCTTTGGTTATGTATTTTGTTATGATGAATAATTGAACACCTTTTGATTAGCAGTATAAGATGAATGTCTATTTATTTGTTGGATTCTATTAATTCAAGCTATTTATTCAGTTATGATCTGAGTTATATTTTATTTTCATACGTTTTGCACTTAATGCTTTTCGCACTAGGAAGTGACGCACTTAGATCGTGAATCTATCCTAGGTTACGGTTCTATAGATTGGAGTCCTGCTTTAACTAGAATCGTTATATCTGAATTTTATCCAAGAATCTTTAATTTATTAGGGAATCTTAGTGTATGATAGTTAGATTTTAAGAAGCCTGTGCAATATGAATAATTTAGATGACAATTTAAGATCCACACATTTGTCTTGTGTCAATTACTTGTGAGAGTGTAAGTCTCCAAATTAATAACGACACCCATGTCTACGCATCCTAGATGAGTGACGATCCTTTATAGATAGTGCATGAAGGTGAGAAAAACACAAGAAGGGAGGTTGAATTGTGTTAGCTTTTTCTTCGTTTTCTCCTATTGAAGTCACTAATCAGAAGCAAATAGAATTCAGCTTCTGATGTGATAATCAGAATCTAAATGCAGCGGATAAAAACACACACACACACAGAGAGAGAGAGAGAGAGAGAGAGAGAGAGAGAGAGAGAGAGAGAGAGAGAGAGAGGAAAGACACAAAGCAATTATACAGGTTCCTTCCACAAGTTGGAAGTAGTCCTGTCCCCCTTGCAATTCCAAGAGAGTTCACTAAAAATGTAATATCTGATTACAACTGCTCACTGCTACAACTAGCAAGAGACTTCAAACTACTCAAGCACAACTGCAAGAGATTTCCTATGCTCAAGAACACAATCAAGAGACTTCCTATGCTCAAGCACAATTGCAAGAGACTTCTATTCAAACCGAATTACAAAGAAATTTATTTGAGGTTAAACACTTGATATACAATCAGTGGTGTTCACAATGCAAATCAGATATAGACTCTTAAGACTCTAGAATTTCTAAGATATGAACTTTGATAAGAAATTCTAAGTGAACTTTTGATGTGAAACAATTTCAGCAGAGTTTTGGCACTTATAAAATTGTTGTATATGAGTCTTGAGTGTCCAAAGAGCAGGTCTTGACTCCTTTATATAGAGGTGTGAAAGATACGTTGGAAATT
>Ga0315915_1000068_pt1 | contig 69732 bp, 40 predicted proteins | sample MpolbnodulesMG_FD_207738 | JGI IMG/M metagenome (GOLD analysis project Ga0315915, IMG submission 207738) | Medicago polymorpha root nodule microbial communities from Los Angeles, California, United States - branched nodules | ecosystem: Host-associated > Plants > Roots > Nodule | place: USA... | reverse complement strand
TGTTTGTGAAGGATTTGTTATTATGATGAACCAATAATACCAAGGCACCTTTTTATTATTATTTTTATTTTATTTCAAAACAAAAATCCAAATTTTATAACTTCTACAACTTTCATTCTAATCATTGTCAAAAGTTAATTAAATTCATAACTCCCTGTCGGAAAGATACTCTAATTTTACTACTTCGGTAAAACCGTGCACTTGCGGTTTTGCTCATCATATTTTCCTGCACAAAAAGGGCTGAGTAAGGCATACAAAGCATAAATGGCATTAATGCACATAATTGAAGCTTTTTCATCAATAACTTGTAAAACAAATCACCAAAATGCCTAAACTAACACATGAATTAGATCACTTTTGAGCACTTATCACTATCATCATTAATCATCCTCCGATAGCAGGCATTTTCTACACCGACAAGCTCTTTGTAAAGGTTGTACCGGACTATTTGGTGATCATCAACAGTCAAGTTACGTAGGACCGCAACTGCTCGGAACCCACAATGGCCATCACCGTGTACATTTGTAACCTTTTTAATAAAGTTATGCATCCAAATTGGGATTTGGTCTTTATGTGGTATGTAGACTTTAACGGGTGGTGGCTTCTTCAAATTTTTTGGAATTGGCTTAGGAGTAGTAGGAGACATGTTGCTTTTCCGTGCACTCTTTCTACTCATCCCTGTTGATTTTGTCTGTGAACCCTGTGTCTCTTGCTCCTGGGAGTCAACAATCTCCCATTTGGAGAGGTCTCACCTTGCCGATCGAATGTTTTGCTTATCTTTCTTAGGAGCTCCTTTGGTGGTGACTTTATTTGGCGGTGGACGCATAGAGGTGGTCTCCGGTAAAACAAATTGTCGGAATTGTTCCTTCATATGCAACTTCATGTTGTAATCGGCACCCTTGAACCGAGCCTGTAATGTGTAAAAAAAATTGTCATTTTGGTTGTTGCTGAAAAATAGGCAGAAACATGCATTCTTCCATTGCCACCTTATCGGACTTACCAATAACAGTGGAAAAACCGAGCTTCTTAACTTTCTCTCGAACCCACTCCAACAAATCATTCCGTGTTGCAAACTTGTATGTAGTGGTAAAATGTTCTCACTGATCAATACAAACAACGGGAATAGGAGGAGGAGCATCCTCTACTTTCGCATCGCCTAAAGAAATTTCAAGTTTCGGTGGTGGTGGTGGGGGATTCTCGGATTTGGCAATTCCAGAACCATGCACATTTTCAAGTAAAAGAACCGGCAACACAATAGGATTTTCAATCTCAGCTGGATCATCATTTGGGGCATCAACCGGAACAACCATAACTGAAAACAGTGTCAAGCATAGTCAGAAAATGAACACAATTTCTGTACTGGTGCATTCCGGATTTCGAACTCCGGAATGCATGAATGCAGTCTGGAATTCATTTTCCGAATCAGTCCAGTAAAGATCATATGACGTGATCAAAAGAAAATCGCCTAAAAAGCGAATGGGAGGAGGTTTATATACACATTACCTTTGCATTCAGACGAAAATGATGATGTTAACCCCCCTTGATGGCCAGATTGCTGCTCCAAACCATATTTTCGCCCAAAATGGTGTGTTTTTTAGAGGTGTAGGGAGTGTTTATGATAAAGGTGGTGTGCTTCAGCTAGGTTCTGGAGGAGTATATATAACCTAGCAGACCGGATTTCGTTTTCTAGAAGAAAAAAAACGACAATTTTTCCCGCTCACTTCAAATATTGGGTGTTCGGAAATTATTATAATCTTGAATACCATTATTATGTTCGGATTATAAGTTCTGAAACGGCTAGCACCCTGAACAGGTTCAAGTCTCACAAATGACATGGTGCATCGTGCTTTTCTGATCATTTCGAATATATTATCCGCAAAACTGTCCGGATTATATAATCCGGACAAAGGGTATTTTAGTCCAAAACGCAGGGCGCGCGAGAATGCGGCAGGGTGAAAAAAGTAAAACTCAAAAACATTAGACAACAATAGAAATCAACTCAGCCAAAGCGGTAAACAACCCAATACCAGCACTACATAACACTTGAAAGCTTCACATAAACCATAACAGAAGCCACACACCCACCTAACAGAAAACAAAACGCAGCCAACACCGAAATCGACCAAACAATTACAAGACAACTAGACCAATTAAACCCAACTACCTCACCATACAATTTATTGGATTCCACTCCCACTCGTAGAACACACACGTAGACGAAGTACCTCTACCAAGGGCTCAATGCAATGACAACACCTTAATGTTCTCTACCACATCCGCTACCAATAGAACCTTATTATTGAAATAATGGTCGTTTCTTGCCATCCAAATTGACCAAAGAATTACATGCCATATAAGGGACAAACTACACTAAGCTTTTTTTACCCTTCCCCTCTCCAATAAGGGGTGAGAAAAAGATAAAAAGATCCATGGTTGCTTTATTAGGTATATTCACAATTTTCCTTTTATGAGACAGTTGTGACTCGTTTCTCACAGTCATGAAAATACAAACAACTGGTCAATGGAAAGTTAAAATGCAGATCTTGGTGGTGACTAATAGTAGAAGGTGAGAGGCAGTGGGGATAAGGACTAGAGAAGGGAGGAAATCCCCCAAAGATAAGGAAAGGAAACCTTAAGGACTATAATGCTCCACAAAGGAGGATTGAAATTAACCGGATTATGGGGGGAACTGCAAGGGTTAAAATCCTCTCCATTTATAACTTTCTCCAATTCGCAAGGTTGAACCCATTGATAGAAAGCAGAAAGTTGCTATCAGGAGGGTTCCACGTGGTAATGCCAAAGAGGCTAGGCTCCCGCAATGTGCTAACTCAGTTGGGAAAGAAACACACATTTTGTGTCTCAGACTCAAATGGATTACCTTCATTGGAGATCTATGGAAAACAACAACAAAAAATGGTAATTTTTTCTAGTATAAAAAACTTCATGAAGAGAAAAAATTTGTTCTATTTCAAAGTCAAAGACCTGCCACAAATAAAATTTGTAAATTTAATTTACAAAATACCAACTAAAACCATAAATTTGAAAGTGCTCCAACTGAACGATAGTTTTACAGCACAAATGCTGTCTAAAAAGTGAAGGAAGAAACGAGTTTTACAGCACTAATGCAAACCGAAAGGGAAAAAAGTTTTAGGGGGGAGGGGGGAGTCTTGCAGCGCTAACTGTGCACCCTCCAAGGAGCACCCATTACACTGCCATTTTACAACATAATCATGTCAAACAAAATTAACAGCAGCTTCTACAAGTTCTAGTCAAGATTTAGAACATGTCCATAGTGGCTTTCCAAGTTCCAACGCATCAACCACTCCTCTTCTAGCTGGTTCTTTCTTCTATCTCCATCTATATCACACCAAAATTTCCTAGTGAAAGGGATGCATTCCTGCGTAAGGAGAAAGTAGAAAGAGAATCGTATAAAAGTCTGATCCAAGAAGACATTTTCTCAAACCTCAAAATGGCTTATCGCACTTCTTTGTCTACTCAAAGTCAAAGCATTGCTTGTTCTCTGAACACTCCAAGCAATCCATATATGGATGCTTGATAGCTTCCCTCCCAAAACCATCACCAAAGGATCCAAATTCAACTTCGTCATCATCGCTGTCAACAGTCTTCGGAGTCACTCGATTCTGATAGCTTCTTAGTTGAATAAGATATACATTGAAGTAGTAGCTCACCATGTCTTTTCTTGTCTTGTTTCGAAAGTATCTGGATGGATTGTTCCAAAAAGACTTGTTTTGGGAGGGGAATTTTAACCTCATTGCATCCTTAAATCTCTTTTCTTCATCAGCTGTCCATCGAAGTGATATTTCCTCACCGATTTTATCAAATCCCCAATGATAAAACACGGAATGCAATTCAAGCTTCAGCTTCATCCTGTTCTCAGCAATATGGAATCTGACACAGTCAACAGAACCTTGAACGTTGCAGCTACACTTTGCTTGTCTTCCTCTCCCAACAAGATCTGTTTCGGTAGTAGGTTTTGAATCATCTTTAACAGGCCATACTTGTGTGCCTAACCATCTAGAGTCACTCTCAGAAACTACACCAGTCCATTCCGGAACTTCCGCTTGGAAAAGGTGACCTACAGAAACAAGCTTTTCACGAAAATCATCATCCATAGATGGCTCAGATTTTCTCTTTTCAGTAACATCTGGGTTGGCAGTTGATTTTCTCTTCTCAGTTGCATCTGGTTTGGCAGTTGATTTTTTCTTTTCAGCAACGACATCTGGTTTGGCAGTTGTTTTCTCCATTTGACATATTTCTGACTCCATATTGACTGAACCGTGCAATTTATTTCCCTTACCAGAACATGAATTGCAGCAAAGGCAGCGAGATTTAACAGAGACAGGAAGCCTTTCACTATATCTCAATTTCACTGTACCTTGGTGACCAAGAGCAACATGATCCTCATACATGGCAGGATGCATCTTCACCTTCTGCAAAGCATACATATGCAGAAAATTCAGTAGATTTTTACCACATAACACTTGATAAATAAAATTTCATCTTTTAGACATTGTCTACTAAAAAAAGCCTTTCTCAGTGATTCAATGAAGAACCTATTGTGGATGTCTAGGGAATTACAAGGATTAAATACAGTTTGACCCGGTGCATATCAGAATGGTCGCTCACCTTTCCTTTGCTTTATACAAATCCATAAAAGTGACTAATGGAATTAAATTGAGTTAAAAGTGCAGCAAAAAAAATAGTTATAGTATAAGTCATCAAGCAACTTGGCATGACTCTGTGAGGCAAATCATTTTGTATTCTTCTACCACTCTTCCCCTAGACGTTGCACTTACTAGATTGGTATAGCAGATGACAACGACATCATCATCACAGGCAATGATAGAGCTACGATCCAGAATTTTAAGTTGCCTATGCTGCACTACTTTGAAACAACAGATTTCACTGTCTCAATTATTTCTAAATATTGAATTACCATCTTTTCCACAAAGCATAGCAAAATTGATTTTCAAAAATACCCTTAGAAATGAAAGCATTACGGAGAAAATTGGGGTAAACATCTATCATGCAGAAAATGGTACAATCTTTCCTTAGGGTTTTTTTTTCATGTGTAGAAAAGACCAGTAAAAGCATTAGTAAGAAGGTTAGACCCATATAGAAGGTAATTGAATAGTTAGAGGTAAAGGGAGACCATGGAAAACTATAACCTAAATTATTAGAAGGATTTGAGTTTAAATAACATATCATTAGACATTAATAATGATAGGACATTATGCCATTGTTTTCCATGTAGTCAATCATATCATCTGTGAAACCAATGGTGGTATATGTGGGCAGACATGGCATTACGGCACAGCAAGTTCAAGCATTATTACCAAAAATAAATGAGAAAATAACAGTCGTAGTCAGTCCAGAAGTTTAGAAAGTAACATAATCAGAGAAGCAAAGGCAAAAAACTTAAAGACAAGTTCAAAAGGAAGTCTGTATCAAGAGTAAAATTAACAAAAAAAACTTCTATATTCATTAAATTTTGTAATTCGTTAAGAAAATAGTATTTTTATGTGAATGTTAAAAGTTTATCTCTCTCTCTCTGAGGGTGTGTGCGTGTGAATAGTAAACTTGCAGTTCAAATATGAGTTACCCAATTCAAGTTGAACATGTTAACAAATAAACAGGTCAACTGCAGTTCAATATAGGGTTGCAAAAGTTAGGTAGAGCCTGGACATTACTAATTTATTATTTTCATTTGCCAAATCAGCCCTCGTTTCACTTGAACTTGTACAGGAAAACCCAGACCGTGTGATACAGACTTGATTCTGAGTTATTTATAGGTAGTATGTGAAATTCCCTTCCATTTCCCTGACTCTAAGTTAAGTTCTAATGCAAAAGGTTCACACCATTGCAGAATTAGGATAGGATCAGAGTATGCAGCTTTACCTTATGAGTGTAAAGACTACTTCAAAGACTTGATCCCGTGACCACGAGTTAACAAGGGAGCAAACTCACCATTATGTAAAGGCACGCTCTCTTTGGAGTAAACTCAATAACATGGTTATCGAATCAAGATTCAAATTGTGAATTCGGAAGACCTATTTCCCAGATTGTGAATTGAATCTAATTATGAATCATCGGATATGTGACCAAACAAAAATATGGTATTTTTAAGTAAAAACAAATGACATAATCCAAGAAGAAAAAAACAATGGGGAGACGGCGCAAAAACGTAGTGTGCTAGAGCTCTTCAATGTGATTCAAACCTGGATTATTTGGAATACGTGATTTCTGTTGATTTTGTCACATTAAAAAGAAAATACTAACAGGCTTTTTACAAACCAGTTTGCATGCTGGAGCATAATGTGAATCGTGTGATTTAGGGGGGAAATAACCCTGACAGCCTTTTTAGTTGGGCGACCCTGTCCATTTCAAGGTTGCGCTCGCAGCAGAATCTGAATCATGCAATTTCGGGGTAAGTTGTGATTCATCATTCATCCCAATGAATCGAGATTCATATTGTGATCCCTATCCAACATAGATACGCACATTAATTGGTACTGATTGTGTTCTTTGCTTTGTTTCTAATCGATATACAACTCGCATGTATTGTAGGATATTGATGACCAGGCTCAGTAGTGTAGTTACAGTTCTGAATGGAAATTTCATAATGCAAATAATCTTTTTCTCACTTGCTGATAAAGATGGATTTTTATTTAATGTTTGACCATGATATCTTTCTATTGTTGAAGTGCCTAGGCTAGAGTTTAACTCGAGAGCGGTCATTTTGTAGACTGGGCCAAAGCTATCCAATTCAGGTAGTCCCTCCGATCTCATATATAAGAAAAGTTTCTTTTTTTAAATTCATTGAATAATTAACGTATCTGGTTTATAATGTAGGCAAGATACATTAATTAATCAATGACCCTAAAAAAGGAATCTTTTCTTATATATGAGACCGGATGGAGTATGTTATTTTTGTGTTAACCTTTAGCAGTTAGCAAGCTGAGATTTTGGAAAGAAACCAATGGCCTGTGAGTACATGTTTATGACGCATGCAGAATTAAGTACATTGTAATGGTAATCATAAATACAATAAAAAGATAACTAGCCATTCAGGTTCAGGATATGGAACAACACAAAAAATCCAAAGTGTAAAATCCTGTATAAAATAATTATGTGCATTGAGAGTATACCTGGGAAGATGATCCACCATTTGGTTCAGCCTGCTTTCTCACGGACAGAACATCCCTTGCCCTCAGCAACTGAACAAAAAAGTCTTGGCCTCCTTTATACTCCTTCCACCTTGATGGTTCTGGTAATGGTGGAGCTACAGGATCAAGCGGATGTTTTGCGATATGCCGTGTCCAGTTTACCATTCCTGATAAAGATTCCCGTTTACGTTTGCGAGAATTAAATTCCTTCTCTGAGATTTCAACACAAGAGGCAGCTAGATAATCCTTAACACCATTGCCTAATTTTTTGTCATCATCAATATCATCACCGTCAACATTTTGGACACCCTCCCATTTGTTATTTTGGTAATTAGTGTCCAATAAATAACCATCACTCTTGTGGTTAACAAATTCAATGCGCTTTATGATGTTACTCGATTCTAACGGGACAAAATCATCATCGTTGTCCTTTAGATTTGAGCATAAAAGGCTTCGAAATTCTTTTTCTAGATCTATCGGCAATGAATTCAAATACCCATGATTCCCATTTTTTAAACTCCTCTCTTCGAATGTCTTACTGAGCCAACCTTCAAAATCACTAAGATATTTTTCATAAACTAATTTCACGGATGCCAAAACATGAAGGTTAAAACCCATTTCAATTATCACAGAATCCCACAACCCTTTTCTCGATACCGCATCATACCCACCTTTTTCCTTCACAAGGAAGAACAGTTGATACAAATCAAGCAACGGACCATCACCGAGCATCACCGGCATTGGCCTCACAATGCCTCTACTACAATTCTCCTTTAGGTAAACCGAAAAAATTTGACAAAACAAAGATTTCTGTTTAGCTTTGTCACGATCAGCCCGATACTCAACAATACAACCGCCGTTTCCATGAAATTCAGCTTCTAGACGATCACGGAAAGACCCATTTGCCATGAACGTCTGATTCTCTATTTCTATGCTTTAAAAATTTTGAATTTGATCACAAAAATAAATAAGGCAAAAAAAAAAAAAACCTAGCTTGCCCTTATGTATATGTTGATGGTACAGACACAATACAACAATTTACAGTGAAATATGATAAAGAAATAACATTTACATACACTGATGAATGAGTATACACAAAATTGATAAAAGGGTATGAAGGGTTATGACCATTTGGCAGATTTACCTAATAATCAAGACCTATAGCTGAAAACTAATAGAATTACAAAAATGGCGGTGACAACAATGAAATGAAGGGTTTCATGACATATACAATTACAAGATCGAAGCTAAAACCTGAAAATTATTGATAATTGATTGTGACGGTGTTGGTACTAGCTGGTGCTGAATTTCAATGCTGCAAATGGAAGGAAAGTAAATAGTTGAATTTGAGTTTTCATAGAAAAGGATGAAAAAAAATTAATACAGCGCGAAAATAAATGACTGAGGTTTGAGAGATTGTGAGAATAAAATCCCTATCTTCTCTCGTGCTGTTTCTCTTACCTTCATTCCATTTCTTAGAACTCCTCCCAACAAAAAATAATTTTTTATGACATCAAAACATCAAAACCAATTGTTGTTATTGTTCCTTTATAGTGTGCTAAATACTAGGGTTTGTGTTTGGGTGGGCCAGACTCGTTTTGGTCCGATCCGATAAAGCCCGAATCGATTAGGTCAAATCAGATCTAGATGCGTTACAGTTGAGAAACCACGAAGTTACGCAGCTATAGTTATTCTCTGCCATTGATTTTGAGATTGGACAGTTGAGATTATAGATTCATTAAATTGAATACAAATCATTTCATACATTGATTTTAAATCAAACTTAAGAGAATATTTTTGGTCGCATGTTAAATAATTATTTTGACAAATAAAATCTTTAATGTTATAGAAGAAAATACTTAAAAAAATGATTTATTAGATTTATAATTTTAAAATGGATTTGAATAGATCTATGTCAATTTAGCACCAGAAAAAAAAATCAAACATAAGAAGATGTACTTGATCAGATCTTCAAAGATTGTTTTAATATATAGAAATCTTATTTATTTTGAAGGACAATATATAAGTATAATGACTTATAAAATTATGTAATTTCAAACTTAATTTAAATAAATATGGGTTAAGTCATGCATGTGATAAATCAAACTTGGTGTTCTGGCTAAGGATTATAGGGGAGACCTTAGTTGACGATGTGTCGTGTTCTTGTTAAGGATCAAGGTCACAATGTTTAGTATTTTTGTGCTAAAAAGTGAATAGTTTAAGGTTTAAGCCTTTAGTCGGGTACTAATGATCATCCTTGACTTTGGCATGATCATGGCCACCTAACGTTGAGGATCGTTACTATATCTCCCTTATGGTTATTGTTACTATGTTACCTTTGTGTGTATCATGCTCTCTCTCTTTCTCTCAACTAAATATGCATGTGTATATCTTCTATATGACTTAATCTACAAGTCATGGGTCTTAATGTTCGACAATGGGTAAGTGGGTCTACTATGTTAAGGGTTGAGTACATGTTTTAAGGATGTCAGTCCATAGCCCCACAAGCATGAAGCTTGTAAGGGTGAAATGCTTATGGGATTAGTTTTCAAGTTGGATTTTGTCATACAATGCTTCCTTTAAAATGCTATGTTTTAAGAATTGTCTTAAATCAAATTCAAATGAAACGGTGTGTTTGGACGAGTTTTAGTTGTCTTTGGTTTCCCACATGTGTCAGCTCGAAATGTTACTTCTTCTTTTAGACAAGTTTTCGACCTCATGGTAGTCCTTCAGGAACTAGAGTTCGACGAGGGGGTGTTGGTTGTCTTTACAGAGATTTTAGCTTACTTTCACCTAAAAACATAAAAGGAGTGTATTAGTAAGTTTACAATCACTTTTTTTTTTTTTTATCAAAAACTCCATTGTGTATTTAATAAACATTTCTTTAATGAATTGACATGACATTATTGAAAATTGAAATAGTATACTTTTTTAGCGTAACCTCTTAATCCCTAACTCCCATCTTTAGCAATTTATCATTTTCTTGCTCAATCCCCAACTTTCATCTTTTACCGATTTCTCTTATTTAATAGCTGTTGAAAATTGGATGTTGAAGCACTGAAAAAATCGTGACACGTTTGCAGGGCAACGTGGCACGATTGGATGGTTCATGTATGGGTTGCCATTGGAAAAATCCCGGCACGATGCAGGAGGAATGTGGCATGATTTAGACGAATAAGGTATAGTATTGTACTATTACCTGCTCCATCGTGGCACGATGCTGCGTGTTCCTAAACACTATTTAAGGCTTCGTTCTTCAAGTTTTTAAGTGTGCTTTAGAGAGAGAAACTTGGGAATACAAAGGAGGTAACTTTAGGGTTGAGTGTCTTCGTAGTGAGGTTCTCTTGGGTTGGGAAACATTGTAAACACTTTGGGTAGTGAGATTTCACCATTGGAATGATCAAAAAGCTTTCTTTTGTGTTTTCTCTTAGGATTCATTGAAGGTGTGGGTGACTTGAAAAATGGGTAGAAATTAGGTTTTGTTCTTTGTGAGCTTGAAAGTTAATTTCTTGTCACCCTTTTGTATCACTTTCATCTTAGTGGATTGGAGAGTTGCTCTCTCCCCCATAATAGGTTATATTGGACCGAAATGGGTTAACAATATTTGGTGTATTTATTCCTTTCTTTTATTGTTCATCTTTATTGTTTTGATTATGCTTGCGGTGTTGTTCTACACTAAGACTTAGGTCTATTTTGTTGTTGTTGCTGCTTGAGGCTATTTTGTCAATTGACTACTACTTTCTTTACACCACACATCTTTATTTTTATTGGCGTGATTTTGTCCAATTCACAACAATAACTCTGGTTCGTTATTTCTTCTCTTTTCATGCTACTATTGTTGTAACTTGTAAGCTTCAATCACTTTGAATTTGGCATCTTCTTCTCTTATAATCGTGTTAGCTTTGGGATTAATTACATTATCTTATGCTTATTATGATTACATAAACAAACTATTATGAAGTCATTATGTTTACTTCTGTAAAACTAGCATCCACTTCATAGCGGTTCAATATAATTTCAAGTTAATGTTGCTTTACCTTTCTTTTTTTTAACAAACGTCAATGTTACTTTAGCTATTTAAAAATGAGCAATGCATTTATTAAGAAAAATTCAAGAATGACATGGCAGAATAATCATCCTTAGATTTTATCAAGAAATTGTCCTGAAATTAATGTTAGCCAATAAAATTTCTGTCTGGCCGGAAATCATGGGGTGGTGGGTGTTATGTATTTTTTTTATTTTATGAAAGGTTAATAAATGAGACTGAAATCTAAGGGTGATTATTGTGTCATGTCATTCTTGAATCTTTCTTGATAAAATCATTCTTAATATCTAACATTTTCCTTTAAAAATTGTAATTTGCATTATAATTTATGGAGGTGAAAAAAGAGTATATTTACTCACACCACCAAATTACACTAGTACCCTCGTATTTAAGTAGTTAAAAAGTAAAACTTGAGATTTTTTATCAAAAGCATGTGCGAGTATATTTGTTATCTTCGTATTGTAACATAAGTAACATTGCACATGTTAAAACAACTAATTGTAGGAATTTTTTTTTTTAAAACAACAATTATTTATTTAAAATTTTTATATTTAATATTAAATATACAAGTTCTAATACAAAGTTTCTATTTTGAACTTCTTAACATGTACAAATTTAAAAAACCTATATATATAATGTTTATCCTTGTAAAAAAAAAAGTGTATTATCTAGCTCATGTCATACCACATCTTTATTAAACTTTATATCATATCTTGTATTGACCATCAAATGAGCCTAGTTTTGTGTGAGTATATACTATTACTCTAACCACTCGTGAGTCCTGTGGATGCTATATTACCATCAGTCCAATGTGGAGACTTGGCAAGACTAACCAATGCACGCATAAAAAACATGTAGTATAAGCCTCATGTGACTTGTATGCCATATAACTATTATTCTTGGAATATCCTCTGCTCGCTTACATATACCTAAAGTCCAACTTATTTACTTTAGAAACCATACTACAATCATATTGACTATTCTGTTTTGCAACAAAAAAAAAAAGTATCTAATTAAGTATATGCAATGCTTCTTATGTAGTATCTTGATATCAGTTTTATTTCCTGAAACCAACACAAGAGACTTTGCATGAAAAATGGATTATGGTATAAACCCCAGTAAAATGCAGAAAACCTAACAATCGAAAACAGCCATATGCTCAGTTTTCCAGACTAGTAGTTGGTATCAATGATATGTACTAATCAATGGCAGTGCTGAAAACCGTAACCTGCACCGAAGAAAGACGGATTTATAAATATCTCATTCGTAATGATATCTTTACAAATATCTAAAGATAAAATGGGAAATATGGAAACCTGATCACAAACGGGGCAAGTTTCACTTCTTTCCATCCATTCCAGAATGCAAGCAAGGTGAAAGTCATGGCCACATTGAGTGGTGAGTTTTGGATTTTCAGCATCATATTCTGCTTAGATATAAAAATATGTATCCATCAACAACCCTCCATTTCAACCAAAAACAGGATAAACTTTACACGATAAATACAGTTAGTTTTAGAAATTAAATAAGGAAGTTGTGGCTGCATCACCTTCTAAACATATAGGGCATGTATCCTCTTCTTCAACTAAATTTTTAGAAAGCAAGGATTTATTGTTCTTGTTACAGCAAATTTCTTGAGCCACAGGTGCAATTTGAGTAGCACCTAATGTCACATTGAAAGGGAGAGGAACAGGAGGTGGTTTATAAGTATCTAGATTAGTATCAATCAAGAGCCTTTCGGAGAAAGCAGAGGGAGCATCCTGGTGAGAGAGAAGAAACATAAAGTAGTCATGAACACATTGTTACAAGTAGACCAAATTAATCCTAAGCATTGACAATTTGACATCAATTTCTTTCTTTTTTATTAATGAAAATTTAGGGGAGTTGATTTACCGGACACTTACGAGATATTTTTAAGTTACTCATCACTAAAGTGCTCACATCAATAACAGATTCAAACTTGTGTCAATATAGGATGAGTGGTATCCCTACTTGATAAACTAATCTTTGTTTGCTTAAATCAATTTCTTAAACAAAAGAGTAATCATGCTAGAGGGGATAATTGATCGTGAACACAAACATTTAGACACATTTTCTATACAAACACAAAAAAGAAACATTTTCTATGCAAACACATTTATACACATTTGAATATGTGACCAAATAATATGTCCGAATTTTTTATGTCCACTTAACAGTTATTGTCTTTCATGCTGACATGTTACCGATTATACCTTAAGTTGAATATTAAAATTGTTCCTTCAACTTCAAAAATTCCATTATAGATACTAATGGATGATCAATTCTATATTTCTAACAAATATGGACCATAAACTCAAACATTTCATCTCTTAAGATCAGTTTCTTTCATCAGACAAACAAATATGACCATAAACTCAAACATATTACATCATCAATTTTTGAGTTTAAAAATACGATAGAAAGACTAAAACTATATTAAAAATATGGAGGTTAAATACACAAAATAGTAAAAATATGGGACTAACACTGCAATTACGTCTTTATTCTATATATGATACTTGGGTTTTTCCAATAACCCAACCAAAGTTAAAACATCTTCCAAACCTTATATTAAATTATCTATCTATCTATTGAGAGTTACGCATGTTCGAACACTCCCTCTCTTAAAATCAATTTCTTTCATCAGACAAACAAATATGACCATAAACTCAAATGTATTGCATCGTCATTTTTTTTTTGTAAATATGATAGAGACTAGAGAGACCAAAACTATGTTAAAAATATAGGGGTCAAATACGCAAAATAGTACAAATATGAGACTAACACTGCAATTACGTCTTTATTCTATATATGATACTTGAGTTTTTACCAATAACCCAACCAAAGTTAAAACATCTTCCAAACTTTATATTTAATTATCTATCTATTTATTGAAAGTTATGCATGTTCGAACACTTCCAATCGAAGACATAACTTGTGTTCAATATGGGGCGAAACTTGACATCGACACATGCGATTATGTTCCCCCGTAATATTTTTAAAAAAATTATTATCATTGTTGGTTCGTCAATGTTTTGTTCGGTATTGGTGTCTCATAGTGTGTTAGTTGACCATTAAAAGTATAAACTTGTAAAAAATAAAGGAAAAAGCATGATGAAGTTAAAACTGTTATAAAAAGGAAAGGATGGTTACATAGTAGTGAGCAGGTGATTTGCTCAATTCAGTCTCGCGAAAAGCACAACAGCAACAACCGCCCATATCTTATCGGTTATCTCAGCAGCCAAAATTAACTATTGGAATTGGACGCATCTTTTCACATTCATCAACATCTATATATATAAGCTTCCTTAAAAAACAAATCTATACATATAACCTTATAGTAATTTCTTTGCGCTACAAACACGGGAGAGAGATCTAAATTTAGATCCTTTTAACTACGGCAACTTAGAGAATTATAACAAACATTAATCATATCAATCTTTTATTTGATATTTTATTTCTAGAAAGAATATCACAAATTATTTGATCAAATAAAAAAGGATATCAGAAATTAAATTCAACAAAAAAAAATGAACGAAAAAATAGCACAAAGATCGCATCCGTGGAAATTACTCCACTTCAGAAGAAATAGAGTAAAAATAACTCAATCTCCAAACCTAAGTTCTAGTAATCCACTACCAAATCGAGAAAAAGAAAGGGTTGTGCTTAGGGCGTCCGGATCCTCTCCATTTCCAAAGAAAATGGAGATCAACATTTCTTTGCCCAGCTGAATGACATGTTAACTTGTTAAGGAAATCAAAAATAATAAGTTGGTATTGAAATCAACAAATTTTTGACTTTTAAAGAGTTGATTCACAACTTTTCACCATTTTTCAATACATTTTTTCTATTTTAATTCTCTTAACCAATGCTCTAAGCCACTCTTTAGCATTTTTTAAAAAGAAAATATTTACCGCTGCAAGAAATTCGAGCAAAAAAATGATCAGAACAATAAACTACAATTATTTTAATATTTTTAAAAATTATTTACTGATTTGCCTTAAAAGATCATTCAGTGGTTTCCTTTCAACAATTTTTTATTTATTTAGGTTACTTATTTAATTTTAAATTAATTTAAAAAAGGTGCGTCTGTTCCGGAAGGCTTATATTTTCATCTAAATATGACATATATCTAGCTCTTTCATGTGATCATGAGGTCAGTATCAAAAACATATAAATTGAATAATGTTATCATAAACATATAAATACAGTGTTCAGATGGTCAATATAAGATCAATGAAGTCTTACTGTAGTATACTTATGTGACTTTGCGTAGTGTAGTTTGGGGCGGATCTGGACTTTCAATACTAGTGGGGCAAAAAAAATTTGTTAAATAATTAAACAATAATAAATTTAATTAGAAGTTATATTAAAAATAGTTGTATCAACCAAAATTACAAAGAAAATAATCTATTATCTATTTTGTTGAAAATGAACTAAAATTATATTATTACTGATTGTTCTACGAACATGTCTTTATATATAGGTTACAAGAGATGTCAAATGCTCTAGCAAGATACCCGTGCATACGGACAGGTGAGCACGTTGCGCTTTTTTTTTTGGAAGCAAGTCGCAATTGCATAGAAATTACAAAAACAAAAATCTTTGTATTGATATATGAATAAAAACGTAGACATGTGTATAAATTTTAAAAAATGGTCCCCGTATTAATATATAAGTTAAAATATAAACACATGTATAAATTTTTCTTTTTTTTAAAAAAAAAGTTCTCTTATATGAGTAAAAATATAGACACGTGTATAAATTACAAAAATAAATATGTCCCCGTATTAATAATATGAGTAAAAATATAGACGCATGTATAAACATAAAAAAATTAGGTGTTTGCATTAATATATGAGTAAAAATATACAATGAACCGATAAAAAAAATGAAAAAATAAATATATTGGACCTGAACTAGTGTGGCACTTCCACACCATGCCTAGTTCAGTTCCGTCCCTGACTGTAGTATACTTATGTGACTTGTTCGCCATATAATTAGTCAACTTATTTGCTTTAAAGAACTACATACGGTGAATATAAATTGTCAAACGAGGAATCAATCAATTTAAAATCATTTCTTTTTTCTACAGGTTTCAGAAGCATTAGAATGTGAAGAAAGAAATAAGAGAAAGTGCTAAAAAATTGGATTATCGAAAGTCCTGATTCAGCTAGTTGATATAGTGTTACATGTAAAGATGATGTACCTTAACTCTCACTGCATTAGTTAGAAATTGTTACTAGTTAGTCAATTAGAATAAGTTGGGAGTATATTTTTCGAGGGGAGGAATAAGTTGGAAGTTAGTTGCTCAATTAATTGGAGTAATTGAGTTTTATAAATAGAACTATTGTGCACACACATTCCTAGCTTTTATCAATTAAAATTCTTTCTAATAAGCTTTTACCTTATGAATGAATATCAGTATGCACAATTAAAAACAGAACAACAATGAGCCATGTGGAGTAGAACGTTAAAGATATAACACAATGCAACATCACTATATGGCTTTCCACTACATTGGTAGCAGAAAAAGAAATCGTGATACTTGCACCAGCATAAGGATGAAGATTATCCTGTGACATCGGCACCACTACTGTAGTTAGCCTTGTCGTGTGACAATGAGTCATGTTTTTCATTGCTGTTGGATAATAAGCTTTGCCTTTGGATCACTCATTACCATAATTAACCTTGCTGTGTGCAACACCAGCACACCTCCATCACCATCGGGTCACTAAGCTTCCCCGTCCAGCTAGAGTTTTACCTCTCTCCATCAATTTCTGGAATAATTAGGGATCGCATTGCATACACGGCTCAGTTTTTTGGGAGAATAATTAAAACTTCACGTGGAAAATTACATCTCCTTTGATTATATGAAGGTCGTGCAACTGTAGAAAAGGTGGGTTTATCTGAATTTACAGAATACAGATCCACCTTGTGAAAATCGGTATTGGGAAAAGGCTGTAATTATTCGTTTTCTACCAAACACTGTATGTATCATTTATGTCCAATGTTTATAAACAAACCATGTCATTTCAATATAAACGATTAAAGCCAAACAACAAAAGTGAGGGCATGTCATCATTCTTCGAAAAATGTCTATAAAATCGATCAGAACAAGGTAACACCGAAAAATCATATTGACCATTCTGTTTTGCAAGAAAACGTTTCTAACCAAGTGTATGCAATGTATCTTATGTATATCAGTTTAAGCAATTGAAAAACTATACAGTGTGATAATTCTACTCATTTAATTTCCTGAAACCAACACAAGAGACCCTAGATCTGCATGGAAAATGGAATAAACCCCAGTAAAATGCAGAAAACCAAACAATCGAAACAGCCATATGCTCAGTTTTCCAGACTAGTTGGAAAAGACAAAATTTGTAACCTGGCCTCAAAAACTATCACGAAGTATATTTAAGCTCTCTTGTTAATATCAATGATATGTACTATTCAATGGGAGTGCTGAAAACTGTAACCTGCACCGAAGAAATACGGATTTATAAATATCTCATTGGTAATGATATCTTTACAAATATCTAAAGATAAAATGGGAAATAGGGAATGAGTGGGAGAAACCTGATCACAAACAGGGCAAGTTTCACTTCTTTCCATCCATTCCAGAATGCAAGCAAGGTGAAAGTCATGGCCACATTGAGTGGTGAGTTTTGGATTTTCAGCATCATATTCTGCTTAGATATAAAAATGTGTATCCATCAACAACCCTCCATTTCAACCAAAAACAGGATAAACTTCACATGATAAATGGCTATAAAAATAGTTAGTTTTAGAAATTAAATAAAGAAGTTGTGGCTACATCACCTTCTAAACATATCGGGCATGTATCCTCTTCTACTAAATCTATAGGTTCTCCCAACTTTGAAAGTTCAATTTCAGAATCCTTTGCTGTGTCCTGTTCTATATCAGTCTGACCTTTGCATTCTGATTCCTTCGGTTCTTCCGACTTAGGTGAGGTTCTGTGATTGTCTCCAGATGGTTCTTGAACTGAATTAGAATTTGTAGAAAGTGAGGATGTGTCGTTCTTGTCACAGGAAATCTCTTGAGTCACAGGTGCAATCTGAGTGGCTCCTGATGTCAAATTGAAAGGGAGAGGAGCAGGAGGTGGTCTATAAGTATCAGGACTTGAAGTATCTAGATTAGTATCAACCAAGAGCCTTCCACCAGAGGGAGCACCCGGTTGAGAAGATAGTGGAACATGCTCCTCTGATGCTCTTGGGTACTGCTGAGAAAATGTGGCAAATGAAATTATATTATCACAGGCTGATTACACACAACTATCAGAGAATAAACAAAAACTAGACATAAACTCATAGTTACAAGTAGATAAAATCAATCCTCATTGTGACATCAATTTCTCTCTTTTAGATAAGTTGATTCTCATATGCTGACCAAGGTCAAGACAGATCTCACGGCTCACAGAGCACTTAAAAGAAGCTTACAAATTATTCATCACTAAGGTTCTCACATCAAACAGATTCAAACTCACGTCAATATAGGAAGAGTTTGCCAAAAGAGTATATTGGAGGATAAGATCTAACATGTTAGAAGTTAGTTGGTGACTTAACTACAGTTAGTTTGTGGTGGTGGTTAATAATGTGTTGTCCTATATATCCTGTCAACTAGACTTAGTTGATAGTTATTTATTTCCTTACTGGTACATATAACCATTGGACCTTCAGTTGAATCAAATGAAATCATTCCTTCATCATCAATAATTCCATTATCAAGTACCAATGGATGGTCAACTTGAGGATTCTAACAAATGTGGACCCTAAACTCAACTAGATGAAAAATAAACTAAACTCTTTCAAACTCTTAGGAGAGTTTGCCGTCAATTTGAGTCCCATGAGGCTCAGCGATTTCCCACAGTTGCGCGCAGAGATACCAGGTGTACAAAGAAACAAAAAACTAAACCCTTTCTTTTAAGATCAGTTTCTATCGTCACACAAATTAACAAATTTCATTGAGAATATTCTTAAACCTTCCCTCAGTAGAAGGCACAGACAACCTAACCAAAGTTAAACCATCTTCGAAGCCTATGTCTAATTATCTATCTATTGAAAGCTATGAAAGTGTGAATTATGTAGCACCGACACTTCTAAACAAAGACGTGGGCAGTGTCCAACACGTATCCGTGTGGCACCAGATGGACATTTATTAGTACGCTCAACGATGTCAGTGTTGTGTTTGGTGTCCGTTCTCCGCGGGGTGTCAGTGTGATACCGTCAAAAATATAAATTGCTTCTAAAAAAAGAAAGGAAAAAGCATGATGAAAAGGGAAGGATAGTTACATAATAGTAAGCAGGTGCAGCAGCGCTCAATACAGTCTCTTTGGAAGCACAACAGCAACAACCGCCCATCGTGTCTTATCTCCAGCAACCTATAATAATAACTATTGGAATTGCACGCATCTTTTCACCTTCATCAACATATATATAATTTCTTAGCCCTACACACACGAAAGAGAGAGAGAAATAAATTAAATAAAAAATATCATAATTCAGTTTTTATTTTATTTTTTTACTAAAAAAAAATATAATCATTCAAATTGATAAAACACATGCAAGCTAAAACACAAATTATTTAACGATATTAATTTTTTATTTGTGGAAAGAATTCCAGATATTATTTGGTGAAATAAAGAATAAAATAGAGCAAAAATAGCAGAAAGATCGCATGCGTGGAAATTACTCCACTCAAACCGAAAGAGAGTAACAATAAGTGAATCTCGAAAACTAAATCAGGTAAGAATTGGAGAAAAAGAAAGTACGAACAAAAGAATCAGAAGAATAAGGTATGATTGAAAAGTGAAAAAACTAAGATGAGCGAATAGGAGCAACAAGAAAGTAAATAGAAAACTAAAATAAAAAGAATTTGTGGCGATGGAGGATTGTTTGTACATACCTTGAGATTGAGGATTGAAAGTGAAATTCAGTTAGATAGTGAAGAAGAAGAAGCAGAGAAAGTGTGTGTGCGATGGAGATGGAGATGGAGTTGGTGTTGGAAGTGCGGGTGGGTTTACGTGTAATGGCACGGAAATATTGAAAATTCTTCTTCCACTTTCAGTTTCACAACACAAACCCCTTTTCTTTCATTTTTCTTTCTTTATTTATATCTATTTCTCCACCGTTTATTTTCTCACGTGGGCCCGCCCGCTTTTCAGTAGGTCGGTACCAAAGCCCCGACTCAATTCCGGGATCTTTTATTTAAACAAACTTATCTTTGGAAAATAATATTCATTTCTAAATATCTTTATAGATTTCCAATTTTTTTTTTTTTCCTAAGATAATCAAATATGATTTTTTCAGCTGATATGATTTATAAATATTTTCTTTTATGTATTATATTTTAAATATAATTACAATATTCTTTAGAAAAGATTAAAATATTTTTCTTGTTACAAAGCTAATTATAGACCAAATAAAAGAAAGGAAGAAAAAAGGAAAATTAGGCTCTAGGGAAGAAGACTCATGAGATGTCACTCCGAAGCAACAAGAGGAGGTCTTCTGGAGAAGCAGTGTGGATGACGAAATCAACATTGGACGCGGCCCCTAACTTTGCCAAGAAATCAGTGCTTTTGTTACCTTCCTTGAGAGTCTGATGAACAGTAAAATTATTGGTAGCCAATATATCCTTAATGTTTTGTATAAGGACTCCATGTACATGATAGTGCAGAGTGTCCCTGTAACGACCCAGATTTTTCGGACGTTAAATAGAAAAATACTTAGTGAAAAGGCGAATATTTTTTTGTAAAAATAATATCATTAACGTGAAACTCATCAACTATAAAAAAAACAATAAATAATTTTCCCTTTGAATTTTCAAAATAGTAAATCAGAGTTGTCTTACATCAAAAATATAATTTTTCCTACGAACAAGACACTTGACCCCTTTTTTCCAACCCAAGATGCCTGTAAAAAGTTTTCTCAACAAGGCTGATACCGGTGTCGGAATAAATCAAGCCTCCAAATGTGCACCATCGTTTTACTTGGGTCTTCATCTACTAGATCACTTTGCCTCCCCGATGTCACCGCCAAAGAGGAAAGACGAATTGACGGTCATCTGTCCAAAAGTAAAGGTCATCTCCAACTAACAAACATAGTACAAATATGCATGCAGATATAGATTTAAACAAAAGGTAACCAAACATAAATAAATAATTAAATAGACTGTACAAGACACATTACTCAGTTTCTTAATCACCACCTCTAGCACCAAGTTACAATCTGACTAAAATGCGTCAGTCCCTAATAGTCAATCTATATGTCAATGCTCGTGATCCAGATTTCACCTCTAAACGGAGCCAAATGTTCCACCATTGGGCAATACCCCACCGTTGGGTAATAACTCTTAAAAATTCGATGTTCAGTACCCCACCGTTGGACATTATTCTGAATCACCTGATGCATATGAATCGTCACTACCCCACCCTTGGGTAATAACTCATAAAACTCGATGGTCAGTGCCCCACCATTGTGCATTTGTTTGAGTCATCTAATTCATGAATGTCTCCGTAAATACCCCGCCGTTGGGTAATCTCCTAAAATCAAAAGTCAGTATCCCACCTTTGAATATAGTTTTGAATCACCATTTTAGTTACTTATGGTTATTCCCTCATAAACAAATAGTATTTATGTTAAATCAACACCACAAAAATAATAACACATAATATTCATGTCAAAACAACATCACCAAGATAATTATCACAGCACCAAATAGCATCTATTTCAATACAACAACACAATGATAATTATCACAACACAAATATATACACATATACACGTACGGAAGCGCGTAGAGTGATGCCCTTACCTTTGTTTTGCAGCAGTTCTTAAACTTCTAACACAAATTGGTCTTTCTTCCACTATCTTTATACCTTCGCAATTAACCTTCCTTTTACTCCTAATTCCTACTAAAGGACTGAGTTAGGTTAAGGTATAATTTACAACTCTTACCTAATTATATTGTTTTTTTTTTTTGAAGAAGCCAAAATGATGTATAACTCAACAAAAGTGGCTCAACTCACACAAGGTGTGCTAAGGAGAACCACCCAACAAGAATACAAAGTTATGAGTCTGTTGCCTTAAGGCACATAAAAAGAAACAAAAAAAAAAACTACTCCCTAACACCCATGCATAACAAAGGATGCCGCCACCAGTCATTGTAACTGAATGTCGTTGTGAGGAGCTTTGCCTTTAACCATGAAAAAGATAAAAGCTTAACAAAATCTCGTAATTTAATCAACTCCTGAGTTGTGTTCGTAAAAATCTTGTTGTTTCTCTCCTTCCAAATGACCCAAACAGTAGTGTGCCATATTACTTAAAGGTAAGAATAAGCGAACCGCGGTAAACCCGCTAAATGACCAAAATGAAGAAGATGATCAGCAACTGATTCAGAGGATATGAAAGAGATACCAACCCATTGATAAATAAGGTGCCACAAGCTACCAAAGATGTTGCAACGCAAAAATAAATGAACCGCCGTCTCCGGGCAGCCGCAACCCCCAACACAAAGGGTGTCATCATAGCGAAGTATCCTCCTACGAATCAAATTATCTTTAGTTTGCAATCTGTTCCGAAGCAATCGCCACACGAATACCTAATTATATTGTTATCTAAATAGACCTTTTAACTAGTAAATAAACATGAATATCTGATCTATATATAACTGTTATATTCGAGACTAGTTGTAGAAATAAGACTTTATAATTAATTATCAATGAGATTTGTAAAGTAGTTTCAATAAAATGATTAGATCATAACACTAGTAACACTTTAAATTCATTTCGTTATGACTCAAACTTAAAGGCAATAATAAATATAATATTTTAAATCAAAGTGCAAGCTTTAGTAATAGAGTGCTGTTCAGATTTTCCTATTTTAATTCAACTAAGTTGTTACGGTAGAAATGAACTGGGCCGAGTCGGGTTTTGCTTAAATAGGCTAGGCCTAGTTGAAAAATCTAAGGCCTAAGTCTTGGCCTTTTACCTGTCAAAGACTTTATTTTAAGTCTGGTCTGACCTGGCCTATTAGCCTGTCTAAAAGCCTAGTTTGTGTTACAAATTTCAAAAAAGAGATTGTTCATCAAAAAAAAATTCCTTTCAATTTGTGCAACGTACTTAATGTAGAGAAAAACATTAATTAGATACTAATGAAACACAATTGTAAAATTTATAGATGGATAGAAACTCAAGAATAATCATGTAGCAAGCCTTAACAGTTCACACAAATATACAATAATAATAATTGTGGTATGAGAATTTGAATGATCAGTAATTCTTTTTGATATTTATAAATATAAATAATAAATATGGAAAAATGCAATATACTCGTATACGGGCCGGTCTAATAGGCTTGATAGGCTTTTTTATAAGTCTGGCCTAATTAAATTAATAGGCTTTTTAAAAAGCTCAAGCTTGATCCATTTATTAAACGAGTTAGGCCGAAACGAGCTTTTATTAGGCCGAGCTATAGGCCCCTGACGAGCAGCCTGGCCTATTCCCACCCCTAAGTAGTGATAACCAATTTCATATTGATAGCAATTTAATATCTCTAATAACTCCAAGCAGACTATAAAACTATGGCTTAAAGTAGACCCATTCTGAATATAAATGAATTTATGACTTAGAAATTTATCTTAAATATCAGTAGTAGAAAATTAAGGTATCCTTCGAAACTTGTTTTCAAATTGGTCAAAACAGACATGAACAAAATGCAGGTCTAAAAATTTAAGTTTTCATTTTAATAAGAAGAATGTTTCTAATGAACTAGTAAAAATTAGGATTTTCCCCTTTCTTTCTTGGTGTAACGTTTTATTTTCTAGAAACATGTGGGAGAATGAATTGGTTTCCTAAGAATAATAAAAATAGAAGAATGAACAAGAGTAGTAAGAGGTTTCTTACTTGTGTTGATGAGCCTCTAAGATTGCTTCTTAATTTCCTTGGGTCCCTTCTCTCTCCTTTCCTTAGCCTAGCTCTTCCTCTCTCTATATTTCTTTTCTCTCATTTTTAAGTGTAAAGACCAGTAATGAAATGTATAATAAAATGAGGAGGGTTGTCGTGTACCTATTAAAGGGTTGTAGGTTACAAATTGAGAAAAGGTTACAAATTGAGAAAAATAGGTAGGAGAAATTATATTTGAACATCCATTTTATGACAATTTTTTCTCTCATACTCACATTATTTTTTACTTTATCTCTCTATTGTTTTGGTTTTCGTGCAAATGCCAACCTTTTCTTTGTAAATTATAGTTGTCCTAAAAGTTGTCAACCAAATGATTGTTCAAATAACACTCCTCAAGATAGGTACTCCCTCCGTTTTTAAATATATGCAAAAATCATTTTTTAGGTTCATTCATTTAATAAACCACATATATCATTAAATGAATGAATCTAAAAAATGATTTTTTGCTTATATTTAAAAACGGAGGGAGTAGTAATGAAGTCTGGAGAGAAGTGTTATCGTGTTTTAGTGGGTGGGTGGTTACAAAATTTGTTTTCAATAATGTAACTCCTCTCACCAAGTCACTAGTAGTATCTTCCATAATTCTCTCATTTTTAGTTAATAATGGTTCTTATTCTTCCTCTTAAATTTTATTCATTTAATTCATGTGACCTAAGTGTCACACCCCTTGATAAAAGATCCTTTAAGTAACTCAATAACTACGGGATAGTAATATCTGGTGGCATATATTTTTCTACTAATATGATAAAAAAAAATAAAACACGACATCGTATACAGAGAGATAAATCAACTCTCGACAACCAATCAAAGTATCAAGAGTTACCTATTAAAGTATATATATTTTGTGAGCAGTGATATTTGAACAACCATTTGATACAATTTTTGGTGACAATTTCTTTTTTCTCTCTTTTTATTGGTTAAAAACAATGGAAAGAGAAAAAGGAAGAGAGTGAATAAAAGGATAATGTGAGTATAAGAGATAAGGTTGTCAAAAAGTTGTCACAAAATGGTTGTACAAATATCATTTCTCATATTTTTTGGATAAACATTTTTATACATTATAAATAAGTAGAATAAAATACTCAAGACATAGAAACATCATCCCTCGCTTAATTAATATCAGAAGATGATAAAATTAAAAATGTAGTTTATAAGGTTAAAAGTAATAAATATATAAGCATTGATATATACACACACACATTAGAAGAAAATTCCGGGATGTTACAGTACCCCTTTATAAGATTAATGGGATGATGAAATTTGAGTAACAAGTCAAATCATCTATACCCATGTCAATAGTCATGCGCAAGCCGTGATAGAGTGTTGTTAGTTCAGCCAACAAAATGTCTTGTGAATGGGAGATCATACATGAGAAAGCCGAGAGGAAAAGACCCCATTATTGTGAAAAATGCCGCCAAAACCAATGCGGGTATGAGTCCCATTGAAACTCCCATCAACATTCAGAATAGTGCCCATATGATTGTTGCAATTCCACTTGACATAGCGATCATCGGAAATCGCATCATCATTGTTTTTGAAAGTCGAAATAATGGTGTCAACCGAATTATAAATATTGGAGACAAGGTAGTATAGAGACCAAGTGTCATTGTTGAGACACATCAAATTCCAAATCCTCCAAACCCACCAAAGAGTGGCTAAGAACAAAATGGAGTGAGAAGAGTTGGTACCATTCCAGATCCATTCCGTAATGCATGTAGTAGAGAAGAAATCATGACTAAAAAATCCGACTTTGTGCCAAATGATTTTAGAATATCTACAATCACGGACACAATGAAAGAAAGTTTCTTCGTGATCTCCACAACAGATGCAGGTGGCCAAGGGAGCTATTTTGCGATCAACATCATGACACGCCAACCAGATAAATTGTTAAAAAAAATTATGGCTTGACCTTAAAAAAAACCATCTTTTTTAGGAAGGTATCGTCAAGATCTTTTATCATTTTTAAGTTTTCAATTGTTTTTTTTCTCGGTTCATTTTATAATCGATGTCCGAAATCAATTACTTTATGCGGTCATATTTATAAGCAAATATTCCTTTTTTAGATTCATTGAATGACTTATGTATTTGGACTATATTACAGTTTATATACACAAGTCATTCAATGTATTTGAAAAAATAATATTTACTTATAAATGTGACCAGAAAGAGTATATACATTGGTAATCCAAATATCATAGTTATTTTATTTTTTTGAATGATAGTTATTTTATTTTTGTTATCATTATATTTTGATATTTTTTTCCTCCAAAATTGATCTAAACTGCATCATCCTATACATATAAATGTAATTAATTTTGTTTGAGAAAAATATATCATGAGTTGTTTTACAAAATTGCTCTTAATAAATAAATGATATAAGAAAGATAAATGAAAGAATTGAAATGAGAGAGGATAATAAATAACTAATATGATATAATAGAGAGAAATGATATTTGTACAACCATTTTTGTACAACTTTCTCTCTCATACTCACATTACCTTCTTATTCTCTTTCTTCCTTTTTCTCTCTCTATTGGTTTTGACCAATGAGAAGAGAGGACAACAAGGTTGTCCCAAAAGTTGTACCAAAAGAGTTGTTCAAATATCACTACTCTATAATAGAAAAAGTAAAATTAATGTTTCATTGATATCGTAAAACAACATATAATTTGGAACAATTTTTTTCCAAAGCGACATATAATTTAAAACGGAGGTAGTGCTATTAATTAGAAACTACAATTGGAAGAAATAATGATCAATGCAGTATCAAAATTAAAAGGATCATTCGTTTTAGAACAATCTTTTTGACTAATGAATCACTCATTATTATAGGATAAAATTAGTATAATTTAGGGTTTTTTTTCCTACTTTTATGTTTCCCCGATTTTGATAGACTAAATGCCAACACACCTCTCAATCTAAATTTAACGATTGATTTGTAACGCGGAGACCTAAACCTCCATGAATTATAATGCAGGTTCTTTAATCATACGACGAAGATAAAATTAATAACTAATTAAAAGAGGTATATTCTTGAATGGTTAGAATATAGTTTTATTTATTATATATCAGTGTGTTTTTAGTTTTAGTTCATGACCCTTGTTTTCCAATAGACTGGTATTTTCTCAACCTTATTATTTTAAGCTGAAGTGAAGTGTTTTATTCATTCACGTTAACAAATGTTCAATAAACGTTGACTAACAGATAAATACGTCATCCCTTAAAAAAAAACAGATAAATACATCAGCATTGCCACAACAAGTATTTGGGTGCCACTTGATCAAGAACATTATCCTATAATTTGTTGTTGTGCAATCACTTCTCAACTACCATATCGCCTTCGTCACATATTCCTGGAATTTTGCCAAACTCATGACCTTGTTCACCACTCTATCCCATTCATAGAATGCCCTTGCCACCGTCTTTCTTGTTTTACCTTTTCTATGTTATATATAATGCGTACACACATATATAGATGGTTTCAAGTTAACTTTTTTTCTATCTCTTGGATTGACGGAATAGAATGGAGCAGAGTGGAATAAGATGAAATGAAGTGAAGCGTAGCGGAATGAAATAGAGATTTCATTCCACTGTTTGAATATTTTATGAAGGATACAATAATGTTTTCATTTCATTGTTTGAAAAGTAGACGGAACGAAAAAAATTATGACGTTGTATTCCATTTTTGCCCCTATTTAAAAACATCATTATTATCTAAAACATATTTTTACTATTTTTTTTAGGAACAAAACATATGCATATTGGATTTTCTTTTTCCGAAGAGAACAAATTGATGAAATAATTTTAGATATCCAAGAAAAGGATGTAATATCATCCCCTAAACATGTCTCTTGAGACTATCCAACTACTAAAGAAATTTGGGATAAAATTTCAATGCAACGTACGCACAATTTCTTTACCGATGACCTGTGTAACGCCCTGGATTTTACACCAAGACATTACGTTTAATTCTTTCTTTTTAGAAAATTAGGACTATTTTTTTTTCTAACTAGAACTTAACAAAAATGGTTAAAGTAATTTAATTACAATTCAGAAACCCAAATGTGTTTTCCCCGCGTACACGCTTCAAGCAAAACATCAAGCAAACATTAATATCTCCTTTGGTACCTAAAATGTTGGCTGTAAAGGTTAGTCTTCAACACCCATGAAATAAAATCAATAATAAATTACAACATCAAATAAGAATATACAACCGTTATCACGGAATTGTGCTAAGACATTTATTTATAATTTAAAATATTCATCACTCCAAATTGTACTAAAAGAAATAAACACAAACTCAATGTTTTTTTTCTTCTTTTCTTTTTAAAGGAGACACAAGACTCAATGTTAATGCAGATGCATGAAATGCAACTAGACCATGATCCGGATATCGTCCCAATTGGCATAATAATATTAATCGCCTCATTTGGCAAAATGATTTTAATCGCCCCATTTGGCAAACTAGTTTTAATCGCCCCATTTGACAAAATGATTTTAATCGCCCCATTTGGTACATGCATATGAATTGCCCTAATTGGCACATGAATAAGAAATCGCCCCATTTGGCACCTATGACACCATTATATGCCATGCTCTGAATGCAATGTATTTTTTCTTTAAATCTTTATAGTTTTATATTCTGAAGCCACATAGCTTATCAATTCCACAAAATCATCACACCTCGAAATTAATAAATTTCTCAAAAGACAAAATCAACAGAGAGTCACCTAAAGTCAATAAAATTCACAATTTCACATATAAACAATCATATACACCAGTCAACAAGTTACCAATTTCACAGCTAATCAATCATACCTATAATTACCAAAATTCGCATATTCTTCCAAATCAACAACAAAATTACTAAACAACAATTCTTATATTTATTAATAACAATTAATCTCTTCACTCATCCACTACCACAAAATACCACCTTTAATAGAATTCATTTTTGCGTTTAATAGCGCTTATGAAGCGCTAAGAAAGCCCCCGCTATTATAGGCCAAAACCCTATAATAGCGCTTTTAAAACACTATTAAATAGCAATGTTTCAATAGCCCTTTCTGAAAAGCGTTAATAAAGCCTTATTTTTGTGCTATTTTTAAGCTGATATTTCTTAGCGTTTCTCGAAAAGCGCTATCTTAATTATCCCTCTTTAATAGCGCTTTAAGAAAAGCGCTAATAAAAGTCCCTATTTTTTTTATTTTAAAAATTATATCCACAACTAAAATCATCATAATAAAATACTGATAAGACAAAAAAATATATACTTATCAGTAACACTAGTCATCCATTAATAGGAAGGTTCTGCAGAGATGGCGGTGGAGGTTGGTGAGTTCGATGGCGGTGGATTGAATACAGGGAGAGAAGCAGGTGAGCGGGTTAATTTGGAGAGAGAAGAGTGAGTGAAAGAGACCGGTTTAGAGAGGACGGTGGTGGTTTGGAGAGTGAATGAAAGGTTCTGTAGAGAGAAGAGAGCTTTTGTGACTTATGAGGTTAGTAGCTTAGAGAGAGAATAATGTTTTGGTATCATAATGGCCCACAAAGTAATTTTATTTTTTTTATATATTATAAAGGTAACAATAGCGTTTTTGGGAAAACGCTAACTTAAGGGTAGGTAGATAATAGCGTTTCGTCAAAAGCGCTATCTAACCTGAACATTAGGAAGCCTGTAATAGCGCTCGACCTATAAACGCCATAATACATCAGTTTGTTGTCTTTTTAATAACGTTTTATAGAAAGCGCTATTAAATTTGTGCTATAAAAGGCCAAAATTGTAGTAGTCCATTGAATCAAGAAGCATATTAAATTCAATATCATAACCTATTATTTTCAATTAAATCATGGTCGAGACTAGAGCCCTTACCTTAGACCTTCCTAGCAAAATCTCGCAATCTACGCATGTCAGTCGTGCTTCGTTTAATTTATTTCCCCAAATTTGCTGCTCCCGTACGTACACAATCTCTCACGCCATTTTGATGTTAATTCACACAACAACTGCAACACCATATTTTGACTTTCCCTAATGTTGTTTCTCGTGTTCCTCTTCTCATAAGGAATGAAGACATTTGTATAAATGAGGGAATGAGAGAGATTGCTACTAAAGTTGGGTCGTTAATTGAAAATAGAGGGATGGTCACTAATAGCAGAGTAGTGCTTTATATAAGAGTAGTGATAATTTAACAACCATTTTGGTACAACCTTTGAGACAACTTTGTTGTTCTCTCTTCTCATTGGTCAAGAATAATAGAGAGAAAAAAAGGAAGAAAAAGAATAAAAACGTAATGTGACTATGAGAGAAAAAGTTCTATCAAAATGGTTGTACAAATATAATTTCTCTTTATATAAAGCTTTGCCAAAAAAGTAAAAGAACAAATTAATTTATTCCACTAAATGAATTCCCTAATTTAAACGTGGATTGTGGAGAAACCAACTCCAACTAACAATTCCTAATGACTAGTGCTTATAACTAAAAGGTTGAAAAAGTCCAACTGAATATGATAGCTAAACAGAAGACCGAGTAGAATTAATTAATAGGACCGTCTCAAATAGAAAATATAATTTAAAAATGAACTTTAAAATAAATTAAAAACAAAAATAGAACATTAAATGATAAATCAAGAAAATTATTTAGAAGGACAAGTATAAATACTGGGGCGTTACAACCTGATTCCATGTTTTGAAAAAAAAAATTGCTGGAAAATGGCATTGAGGGAATACGAACTAAAACAAACAGAGAAGCTTACACAGTCAAATAGAAACAAACATCTCAAATTAAAATAGATATACATAGTGAATTATCTTAATAGAAGAAATATGAAGTATAGTGTATTTGAGATAAATAAGAAACAATGTAATGTAGATAAGGGTAAAAGGGTAATATTTGAATTATAAATTCTCATTCCATTGGAAATACCATAAATTGGGTGGAATGAAAAAATGAAGGATTGAGTAGTATGGGAGGGAATGAGTTCCATTATATTCAATTCCATTTCATTCATATTTTGCAAATCCAAACAATGAAATTTAATAAGTTACCACTGCATTCCATTTCATTCCATCACATACCACCAATCCAAACATAGTCTACAAAAAATAGTTAAACTTTTTTTATTCCATTTTAAAAAAATTCTAATCACACCAAAAAATATTTGGTTACTTCCAAATTTGATTAAAATTTAATAATATCAAATTTACCCTATAAATTTATCAAATCCTTCGCACCTCTCTCACAAAGATTCCTATATATGTGATCAAGATTAATGAAAATTTTCCCTAAAAAAAAAAATTTAATGAAAAATTAACGATTGAATCACAAGGTATTTCATTAATACTCTATCACATATCACATATTGTTAGTGAATTTCTCATTTTAAGACATTAATTTTTGCGCTTTTTATGTTTTTTTGATGTAAATTGAAGTGAACTTAGTTCACGTACATGTTGTTTACGGTTCTAATTTCATACTTACATGAATTGAATTCACGTGTCTACGTTATTAAAGTCTAATAGCGTGTTTGGTGCCGAGTTTTTCTACCCACATTTTCAATAAAAGCACGACAGCAACACACGTTAACCCAAAAGCTCCAATTGTTAGCTTTTAAAAATCACGGCAATTTTGCTTTGGAAATCGTCCAAACTTGCTTTTTTGCTTGCAAACTCCATCCCAAACACACACTAAGTATGTTTGAAAACTTAAAATTTACACAAATTTAGTTTGCACATGTTTACACAAATTGGTTTTGTGTATGCTTACATCTACAAATACACGCAAATAATATTTGTTGTTGTAGAATTTGATTTAATGATAGTCTTTTCTATTTTTTATGTTTTAAATATTGTTCAAATTATATAATTTGAAACGTGTCAAAGTCTTCAAATTACAAATTTTAACATAGTCTAGACATCTTTCATATTATATATTTCGAACCAATATTGGGTATGCTTTCATGTTATATAATCCAAAACAATCGAGATATTGGACGATGACTTGTTCAACATGTCTTTGGAAGGTCAGATGATTTTGGATGGTTAAATGACATAATTTACACGTTTTATTTAACTGTATTGATGGTAGATACATCTTCTTTCCTTCTTACTTTTTGTCATGATCACTATCGACTATTCATATTATCTCAAAAACCGACGTGTGGTTTTTGAGTTAAGATCCTCTCCATTTATTACTTTTTTCATTCTTCCATTCGGAGAGATAAACGCATATAAACTTTTGAAAAACATAAAAAATAATTAATGATAATGAGACTCACTTAGTGGTAGGACTAAAAACCTATTTTTTGTGTATATCTCTTTCTAAATGAAAATGATCCTTACTCGCGGTTTTTGCGGGGGTGAATTTATGATTTTCAACGGATTCAAATTATATAACTCAAAATAGCTCAGATATGATTTAGACTAAATAATTTGAACGAAGACAATTTAAAAAATTTCGAGGGCATGTGAGAAATGAGTGCGGGAGAAAAAAATCTAGAAAAGAAGAAGGAAGGTTTTGAAAATTGCCGTTTACACTTTAAACAAAGCTGAAATACACCAGAAAAAGACGTAAATGTCCATCAACAGTTAATGCCGTCGGTTAAAATCCATCAGTAATTAAATGATGTTATATTGGTAAATTACTGGTGATTCCTAGCATTGAGTGAAGTGTGAACAGCATTCGTCAAAGGTTTTGGTACAGGCCCAGGCCCAGGCCATAGTAGTGACGTGTGCACCGTCTTCATCCTCCCTCACGGAGTATTTAGTTGCACTGACCGACCGGGATGATGTATATAAAAACGCTTTTCCCTGATCATTCTTACTGTGCGTGCTTCAGATATATAAAAACGAAAATTATTAAAGTTAGACACAAACTCATCATACCCTAATCTAATCTAATTCATCGAAATCATGGGACACGGTACATTCTATAAACTATATTCCCAATCAATTCAATTCATCAAGATTAACAAACAAAATCTAAAATAATTACATATCTTTTTTCAATTTCATATTTGCAGGTGGTGAAAAAGGAAGACCCTTCAAAAAGTTCAAAGCCGCTTCTAAATTCGTTAGTTTCATAATCTATAATCGATTTCTCTTCACTTCTCAATTCATTCTCGCGTTTCTCATATTATTTTCCACAGGAAGATTCCAAAAAAGGATTCGCCGATGATGATGATGATACTTACGATGATGCTTACGATGATGACGGTAATCTTAATTTTCAATTAATTATCTCATTAGGGGTTAGATTATTGCGTTTTATTTTTGGGATTAAGTGTTTTTGTGTTATGTTAATCAGAAGGAAAAACAAAGGATTTTAGCAAATTAGAGCTGAAACCGGATCACACAAATCGTCCTCTTTGGGCTTGTGACAATGGCCGCATTTTCCTTGAGACTTTCTCTCCTTTGTACAAACAAGCTTATGATTTTCTCATTGCCATCGCCGAGCCTGTTTGCAGGTACAAAAATTTGATTTTTATTTTGTCAGAAAGATATATCCTGATTTGTGAAATTATAATGTTTGATGATGAATGATAGGCCGGAGTCGATGCACGAATACAATCTTACACCACATTCGCTTTATGCTGCGGTTTCGGTTGGTCTAGAAACTGAAACAATTATAGCAGTTTTGAATAAATTGTCTAAGACCAAGCTTCCTAAAGAGATGATTAGGTTTATCCATGATTCTACTGCAAATTATGGGAAAGTCAAACTCGTTCTTAAGAAGAATCGTTACTATGTGGAATCTCCATTTCCAGAGGTGTGTAAATGATGTCAATAATTATTTTTCTTACTACTTTTACCAATCATTGCTGGTAAGATTTCATGTGGTTTTTGTAACAAAATTTGCAGGTATTGAAGACATTGCTCAGGGATGATGCTATATCGCGAGCAAGGATCACTTCTGAGGTTAGTGATCACATCCTTTGTTTGTGGGGTAATTATTTAACATGTTTGAATAGCTTAGGTCGACCGTCTGTCTCTATACCCAAGGTGATGAGTGGCTTCACTGTATGATCCTTATTTATTCTTGGCGGGTTTGCCATGCTACCTCTCTCTAATTTCAAAGTGATATTTTTTTCTTTCCAAAACACCCCTACACACCCATCACTATTGGACCTGTTTCGTGTATAATATGGTCGGGTGACCTAATGGATAGGTTTTCATACTATCTTTGAATTTGTGTTAGATGTCACTCAATCCTACAAAACCAGCCTGTAAGCGTGGGTTAGACCCAATCCAAAAACCTAAGAGGTACCATGTTGTATTCGATTAGTTTCTCGTAGGTTTTTTTCCATTAACACTAACTTTTTTAGTGTGATTGGGAATAGCATTTGCTTACACTACCATGAATATTGCAGTTGGTCTTGCTGTTTACACCCTCTTGGGATTCCATCCCCTATACAATTGTAGTTTAGAATCCCTGTTCCTCTTTGTGTTTAGGGTACTCATGGAGATGGATTTACAATCAGCAAAGCACTAGGTGAGATCGAAGGCACTCATGACGAGTTGCTAAATCAAGCAGAAGTAGCGGCTGTTGCAGAAGAGAAAGAAGCTCATGCATTCGAAATTGATCCTTCTCAGGTAATCTAGATTTGAGCTTTTGGTTTTTTTTTTTTGCAGGATATTTCACTGGAATGCCGTTAATCTCTTTGTTTTCCATTTAGTCGTATTATTATTATAAAGGCATAGACCACAAAATTAAATCAACGATCCATCATTTGTCATGAGAAAAATGATGTTTGATTGGGTCGTTCATGTCTCAGGAAAAGAAAATGGAAGAATCCAATGTATTGCACTTTATAAAACAGATTTGAATAAATAGACTATGTAATGATGCATTCTTGTCTGGGATGAAAATCTATTGTTATTCCGTGTACTTTTTAAATGCAGATTGACAAGTTTGATTATTTAGAACACTTCTAAGATACATCCCTGTTTCAACTGTCATCTATGATATTGTCACCAAAATGATAGCAATTTCACTTCCCTTTTTTAAGAAAACAAATTCAGTTGTGCATAGATTCTATTGTGGAATTCCGAGTGATAGGAAAAACTACATCAGGGGGTTCTTTAACTTAATTTAAAGTTTCAAACAAGACCTTTGTTTATTTTTTTCGCGTCAAACTAGTCCTTTTTTATCGTTAAAAATGTTTACACGCTTGATCTTACTTTCATTCTTGGTCCACTTTTGCTACCAATTTGTGAACATGATCATCGAATAATAGACAACGAAGAATGTTTCATCACTCAGCACCAAAATTAGACTCTTGTTGGCAACAATGAGATCACAGTCTTAAATAACACTAAATATGATGATGTTGATATTGATGAGTTACATATTGTAATGGTCATTATGATGTAATTTAGATGTTATCTTGATGAATTGAAGATGTAATTTATCTATTTAAATGGTTAAGTAAGACTTCTGGTGACATTCCTAGATGAAAAATGAAGTTTGGTCCAACATTGTTGACATTTTTTAACACAAAGGACCAACTTGACACTGAAAAAGGATAAACGAACCTTTTGAAACTTTAAATAAAGTTAAAAGGAGTTATGGTGTAGTTTTGCCTTAAAAATATAGGGCCAAAATATTCGTTGAGTTTCACGACAAAAAGCTTCTAAGAAGATTAAATTTATGTTGTGTGAAAATCTAACAAGAATTTCAAAGAGTAGAACAGATTGTTATCAGAAATCACACTAAAGTAGTTGGAATTGTTTTATATCAAACTTCTCTATTAAAATTTGTGATATGTGTACAGGTTGAAAATGTAAAGCAACGTTGTTTGCCAAATGCCTTAAATTATCCCATGTTGGAGGAGTATGACTTCAGAAATGATACAGTAAGTAATGCTTTATATACTCATGGTGTTGAAATCTGAGGATTATCTATACCTATGTATAAAGGGGATATTAACTTTTCGTGTAGATTTTTTCTTGCAATTTTACCATTCATTTAAATTATTTTATTTACAATTTTATCATTCTTTATCCAATTAAATGACTGATTTTTTGTTTTAAAATATCTATACCTATTTATAGTTTTTTTTTTCTTTTCGAAAAAGCAAATATACCTATATATAAAGTTGATACCAAGTTTTGGTGTAGTTTTTTTCTTTCAATTGTATTAATTTAAACTATTTTATTCTTATTTACCCAATCAAATAACATTTTTAAAAATTAATAAGTAAATTTAAGGATGCTATTATCTTGCAAATTTATGGTAATGGAGTTTTAACTATTTCTCTGTTACTCTTTTTTTTTTTTTTTACAGGTGAACCCAGACCTCGAGATGGAACTAAAGCCCCAAGCACAACCAAGGCCATATCAAGAGAAGAGCCTTAGTAAAATGTTTGGAAATGGTATGGCTGGCAGCTTTTGCAAGGGCATGTGTCATTGGCATTGCATTCTTACCTTGTTAAATTTGGAGAACCCGGCAAATTTTATTTTAAATTGATTGAATTTACTTCTTGTGTTTCAACTCCCATGTCAGTATTGTTCCAACAAAAAAATATTCCTCTTAATTTGTTGTTGTTATAACTTTAGAACTTTTTGTGCTAGTACTGCAAGTTATGTCTAAAATATTCTGTTAACGGGGTTTGGATTAGCATAAACAACAGGTGTATGTAAAAGCACATTGAAACATGTATTACTTGTTCTAAGTGCAATTTTATCATCTGCCCCTTCAGGTAGAGCAAGATCCGGTATCATTGTTCTACCTTGTGGTGCCGGAAAGTCCCTAGTTGGTGTTTCAGCAGCTTCCCGGATAAAAAAGAGCTGTCTTTGTTTGGCAACAAATGCTGTCTCTGTGGATCAGTGGGCTTTTCAGTTTAAACTGTGGTCAACTATCCGAGATGAACAAATATGTCGTTTCACATCTGACAGCAAAGAGAGATTCCGTGGTAACGCTGGAGTTGTTGTGACAACATATAATATGGTTGCCTTTGGGGGTAAACGGTCTGAAGAATCTGAAAAGATCATTGAAGAAATAAGAAACAGAGAATGGGGATTGCTGCTTATGGACGAGGTAATTGTTAAGATTTACGGTAATATTTATATCCTTTCTTGCCTGAAATCTTCTTTCTGTTCTTATGCATCGTACATGGCATGATAAACAGGTGCATGTGGTTCCTGCCCATATGTTTCGAAAAGTCATTAGCATCACTAAATCTCACTGCAAACTTGGGCTCACAGGTATGCCGTTATGCACTGGTTTAATAACATCTTGACAATGACCAAAGCCTCTTCTGCTGAGTGAAATAATTGTTAAATTTACAGCTACACTTGTGAGAGAGGATGAACGTATTACAGATCTGAACTTCCTAATTGGTCCCAAACTGTATGAGGCAAATTGGTTGGATCTTGTAAAAGGTGGATTTATTGCAAATGTACAGTGTGCTGAAGTATGGTGTCCAATGACAAAAGAATTTTTCGCTGAGTATCTAAAGAAAGAGAACTCCAAGAAGAGACAGGTGAAGCCTCTGGGAACTATGTAAATCTTTAGTTAAAATTATAAGGAGCAATTGTGGAATTTTGTCATTATTTTCCATGATAGATTGCAGTTTCTGTTTAGGTTGTCTTGATTATTAAAAGAACTGAAATATCATTATGAAAATTATTAATTGCTTGAAAAAATTTCCTAGTTTACTTCTTGAATTCACTCATCTTCATTGATGATCTTCACACATGCGCAAGGCTCTTTATGTGATGAGATGATCTTTACTTGCTTGATTTTACTCATCTTAATTGTTGATCATTACATGTGCAGGCCCTTTATGTGATGAATCCAAATAAATTCCGAGCATGCGAGTTTCTCATAAATTACCATGAAAGGGCACGTGGTGATAAAATTATAGTGTTTGCTGATAATCTTTTTGCTCTCACTGAGTATGCCATGAAACTCCGCAAACCAATGATATATGGTGCTACAAGGTGCCGTGGACATAAATTGACGTCTTTTGAAGCTGTGTTTTGGGGTTTTCTGTTTTGCATGTTAAGTTCTGATATGCCTTATTTGCAGCCATGTTGAGAGGACAAAAATTCTACAGGCATTCAAAACCAGCAAAGACGTAAATACTGTTTTTCTTTCCAAGGTATCTGTTCCTGTTTTCTTTAGTTTTATTTTGAGGCTTATTTGCTTTACTTTTCGATTTTTCATGAATATGTTAAAGCACATACCGGTCTAGCATTTTGTTGAGGATAGATTATTTAAGTTAGAATGGGTATATCCTTACGAGTTTCATTAGGTTAGCTAATATTTTGTAATGTGTAGTATTTTTTATTGCTGTCTGCCTTAGTACTTCTTGTTAATACTATTGATATTGTGGGCTATTCCATGTTAACATCTTATTATCATAATAAAGAATGTAACAATCAATATCTGATTCCTTGCATCGTTTCTTTTATTCTCAGGTTGGTGACAACTCAATCGATATTCCTGAAGCAAATGTAATCATTCAGATCTCTTCTCATGCTGGTTCAAGGCGTCAAGAAGCACAGCGTCTGGGTCGTATTCTTAGGGCAAAGGTCAGTTTCTAAAGTCTTCTCTCTGTGTTATTATTATTTCCCTGTTGTATGTTATGGTAACTTACTTTTATTTTATTAATTCTGAATTTATTGGTGTTCACCGTACCCATCCTACAGATTGAATTCTAAATTTCATTTGTTTGTTGTGGAAAGTGGGAGTTCTGCTGCATGATATTCATGTTGTCTACTTGTCTGTCAATAATGCCTTTTGCGAGTGGGCTCTCTTGCTGATTCAAATTCATGAATTAAATGGCAGGGAAAGCTTCAGGATAGGATGGCTGGTGGCAAAGAGGAGTATAATGCATTTTTTTATTCCCTTGTGTCGACCGATACCCAGGTATACATTTATTTCATGTCAGGCCATATATTATTGATTATTGGATCATGTTGTCACTTGAAAATAATACTTAAACTCTCATCCAAGGAGTTTATGGTGTAATGTATTGTGCTGCTTTCGTTTACAGGAGATGTATTACTCAACTAAGAGACAGCAATTTTTAATTGATCAGGGTTACAGCTTTAAGGTATTTTCTTTCAATTTTCGGCTCACTCCCTATTGCACTTGTGGTAATTTGCCTCAAGATTCACATGAATTTGTACATTTACTTCACTGGACCTGAAGTTGTCAATGTGTTATCTGGGGGAAAGAATGATTATTTAGGTGCGTTTGTTTTAAACATTTTAGAAAGAAAAAAACACTTTTGTCATTTTTTTAGTGTTTGTTTAGGATTTTTAGAAATCATTTTATTAAAAAAAATCTATTTTGACTCTAAAAAGAAAAGCTATCAGGATTAGCTTTTCCCAAAATCTATTTTTTTGAAATACAAGGAGGTAACACATGAACTAGTTAAAAATCATTTAAAAAAGCACTTTTTTTGGGTAGTAAACAAACACAAATAGCTTCGTTTTTTTTTTGTTTTTGTTAAATCTCTAGGTTTTTCTAACACAAAATCTATTTATTATTAAGCTAAAATAAAGGCACTCTATGACTAATTTAAATTGTTGGACTAATCCTAGTGAAACAATTTCAATTAGTTATTGCTGTGATGCCATAACCTACTTAAAAGAAGTTCCCTTCTTGAAATATACAAAGCAAGTTGTAACTTGTAACTGTAAGCACCTGTGAATGAGTTCAAGCTTTTATTTGGTGCGTGTGATGTTTACTATAACCAAGCTGGTTGTTTGTTCGAATGAAGTGCTCTAGGAAGACATTAGGTTTGTTGAAGGAAATAGAAGAAAGAGAAAGGAGCTAGCTAATGTATTTGTGTTCGCCAAATGAGATTGTAGGCTTAAATGGGTAGTTAGCATATCAGCTGTCCAAGACCATGTTGTGAGGAATTTATGTTGGGAAAAATAAGAAGAGGAATGGAAAGAATGCTGATGCGGCAGAGAGAGAAAGGGGTAGATTATCTGTGTACTGAATTCTGTTGTATTGAGAATTTGAGAATGAGGGAGAGTGGGAGGGGATATCTTGGAAATATCATTTTGGTGTTGGTTATGGGCAGAGAACATTGTTCTCTGTAGGAGCTCAGCTCTGGACAATTTGCTATTCAATCTTCATCCTTCTGTAGTTTGCTTTTACTCAGAAATTATATATATACTCCTTCTTTTTCCATCACTGATCTAATTTCTCTTTTAATTGCTACTGTGTCAATCCCGTGCCAAATATTGCATGAAGAAAACTTATTTTTTGTGCTCAATTGTTTAAAAACCTGCTCAAACTGCGGTCCCGATGCCATGCTTGAGAATTTGAAATGTTTGCTGGCCACCAAAATTATCTTGCCAAGGTCTCAATCTATATATGCTTATAGTTTTTTTGATATGTAACAGGTAATTACAAGCTTGCCTCCATCTGATGAAGGATCTCGCTTGCACTATCATCATCTCGATGATCAACTGGCACTACTCGGAAAGGTTTCCATCTGTATCCCTGTTGAATTGGAATTGAGTTGTTAATTGAGAACTAACTGGTGTTTACCTATCAGGTATTGAATGCTGGTGATGATGCAGTTGGATTAGAGCAACTAGAAGATGATGCAGATGAAATAGCTCTTAAAAGTGCTCGTCGTTCTCAAGGATCGATGAGTGCAATGTCAGGTGCAAAAGGGATGGTTTTTATGGAATACAGGTGCGATATCCTCTTTATTTGCCTGATATGATAACACCTGCCTTGTGCTACTGCTAGTACATCTCAAGTTGCTGGGTTTCCTTTTTGAGTTTTTAATTAAGAACTTGATGTGTTAACTAATACAAACTATTAAATTCTTTGATGCTAATTGGTTTCTTCCCTATGCAGTACTGGGCTTAAAAAAGGCCAACAGATCAAGAGCAAGCCGAAAGATCCAGCAAAGAGACACCACTTATTTAGAAAACGATTTGGCACAACCTAAACCCTCATGTGTGATTAAAAAGCAATCATGCAGTGCGTCTGTGTAATATACTGTATCTGTAACGCAGGACTGAAATTAAAATCTTACACAACCTCCACATAAGTTACATAATTACATTAACTTATGGATTGTATCAGTCTTATACTCAAATATATCCTGGTGACCACACCACATGGTTGATGTTTGATTTCTTTTTGTTTTTCATATTTTTGTCAAGTTCTATTGGTAATATCAAAGATACAAGACATTTTAGTTTCATGTAGTACCACAAATATACATTACAAGAGAATGATTATTATAATGGTGCAAGTTTTGTGTTTTAGACTTCTAGGTATTTTATTATTTCACGATTAACTTTTAAAATACAAGCGTCATTATTTTTGTATCTGAATTTTTTTATTACTCATTTATGTCAAGTGTTATTAAAATTCAGCATAGGCTCTAGTTTAGCTGGCACAGATATCTGACGTAGCTTTAAGAGCCTCTCTGAGTTCATTGTGGCGTGGGTGGTCGAAACATAAACAATAATTAGTATAAGAAATAGATTTAGTGACTAGAATTTTGGGACACAATTTATTGAAGTGGTAGAAATATTTAGAGCAGGAGCAGGATTACACAGAAACGGTATTACAATAGGCTAGATTTCATTCAATCGCAAATTTGAGGATAAGGAGTAAGTTTTTCAAAGATGTAGAGGCCATCATGTCCAACAACTCCTCTGATTTACAAGACAAGCCTAGCATTTAACAAGGCAAAAGGTAGGGTGGTATTCAAAGAACACGTATATCGTGCAAAATTACTTACACGGATTAAATTCTTGGTAATTTGAGGGACTAGTAGTAAGTTGCTTAGGTTGAGAGTGTAACACTCCAAAATTTATCCGAGTATCCTTAGGATTTTAGTGAAGGGAGTGTTTAAGTGTATAGGTTCATTTGACTTACAATAACAAGGTTAAAGTACCTTAATGTGCGAGAAAAAGCACAGTATGTTCCCTTCATGTATTTGAAGTTGAGGACTGTGAACGCGAACTTAGCATGTTTTCAAACTTGTGTTATTTGTACTTCGCATGCATGGCATGGAGTGTTTGTGGGTGTAAAACTCTATTATGTGTGTTCGACGAATGAGAACAAATGTCTCATTTCTCACCATTTACGGGGCTGGCCAATTTTGGAGCCTTAATGAATGATTTAAATGAATTCAATATGTTATTAATAAACTGATCATAAAATGAGAGATAAATTTTCTTTTTTTGAAGAGAAATAAAAAATTTATTAAATTGTTGTGTGATTTATGTGTGTGTGATATGTGCATACTTTGTATTGGGTTGAATTACTGCCCTAATGTTGTGTTGTAAAAAATACTAGTTTAACTCTGAAATGTCTGTGTTGTGAATCATTCATGAGTTTGTGAACACGTTTCCTATGTTAGGAATATGTAGATAATGAATATGAACTATGATATGTGTTGGCCACCATCCTTTGTTTTTTTTTTACTAAACTTTGTTACTTGAGTTGAGCAAGTCAGAATTTAAATACCAAAGCTCTTTGAAAATAATGGTTATACGAAGCATACCAGTCGTCCGTTATTCTCGTTAGGTCTTGTTTCCAAAATTTAAATACCAAAGCTCTTTGAAAATATGGTTTCTAAAAGTTAATTCCGGAATTTTTAATTTTCTGAGAATTTTAATATGTTCATGTTTCTTTCTTTAAAAAAACAAAACAAAATGTTCATGTTTTTATCTCAATCCAAAGAATTTGATCTTCATGTCAATAAAAATTGATGTGCTACAATTTATCCAATCATGCATGATTCAATTAATTTTTTATTCTTTTAAACTCATTTATTTCAATGATTTCCACATCTATCTATCAAAAGGGGAAGGTATCTGTCTCTTCCAGAATAAATATTTCAATACAACAACAAAATGTCTTGACCGTGCAGCAAAACTATCCCCTAAAATTAAAAAACTTTTTGTCTGCAATCAAATAGTACAAGATTTTTCATGCCATTTTACAATGGACAATTGCATTATTTCTCTTGGTGGACCCAACTAGTTGAAAGAAGGCAAGTTCATTGCAATTATTGATACACCAACACAACAACAATCAATGGCTACATGATGGAAATTTTGATCTTGCAGAATCCCCTATTTTTCTTGCTTCCACCTTCCATATTATTGAGACTTCATTGTCAGTATGCCAACTTTGCCAATATACGGTCACATTCCAAGGCTGCAACACAAAATTATGAAGCAAGAGATAGGTAAAATACTAAAATATTATCTTCATACTCTAAAGTAAAGTGACAAATAATTGGAGAGAAATCAAAGTATTCAGTCATTCTTATCCATTTGAAAAAGTGGATGATGCATGACATGACTCTAGTGATCAACTCGCAGAAGCATACACTACAATGACAACATAGTTGACCCAAAAATAGTGATGTTTCCACTAGTAACCAAGGCCATTATTTTTTTACCAATCAACAATTTGGTTTCCAAAGAGCAGAATCATACAATAACAAATGTCACTTCTTATTCTAATTAATTGGAGAGTTGTGAAATGGCTGTCATATGGCATGCATATTTCAATGTGAGTTCATTGTTAACTATTTGTGAGAAAGAATGAGAGAGACGTTACCTCCTGAGCTTTAAAGTAGGACTAGAGTTGACATTTCAGAGCTTGAGAACAAATGGAGGGGCATCCCTTCTTGGGCCGGCAACAGAACGATAAACATAAACTTTTTCAGCCAGACTATCATCGCTTCCTTCTTCCTTAATTACTTCAACATTCAACCTAGGCTTTTCTTTTGCTAACAATCTACATCCATTCATTGTTACTTGGCAGTCCGACATCCAAAGTGACCTCATTGACTCATACTTCTCCAAACCAGACAAAAGAGCTGCATCGCCGAATGGACAGTCCCTTATCTCAAGTTTTCTCAGCTTTGGACAGCCAGCAAGTACAGACTGCATCCCCAAGTCACTGCTTCCGGCAAAAGCCACCGAAAGTGTTTCCAAGTTTTTGGCATACTTACCTATATACTCAAATGTGAGGTCAGTTAGATAACCTGATACAGAAAGCCTTTGGAGTTTAGTGCAGGTCTTAACAACTGCTCCAAAGGCCTCATCCATAGGTTCCTTCGTCAGGTAATCTGGCTGATTAGGGGTCATGATGCAGAGCCGGAAATGAGTGAAGTCAGGACAGTTTTGCACAACAGTAGCAACAGCATCATTTGTCATCTGATGGCAAAAGTAGAGGACGTAGTGAAGCTTCCGGCATCCTTCAGAGACAGCAATAAAACCTGATTCAGTCACCCCATGCACAACGCCCTCGTCAAAGGGATCTGCAGGAAAAACACGTAGCTCCTCGAGCAATGGACAATATGATCCAACAGCTTCCAGTCCCTTGTCTTCAACTGTGTCTACAACCTGTATAATGTAGATGTTCCAAAACATTTCCATCATTCTTTTATGTTGCTAAAATGTCAATATCTATGAAACTTAATAGAATAACGAGTAGATAAAGAAAATCATACCCAAAGGCGTCGAAGATTAGGACAATGAACAAGAAGATCAGTAAGATCTTCACTGTCAACAAGAGCATAACTAAAATTCAAGAAAGTTAGATTTGTGCATGCAGAGTATAGAACTTGGAGTTGGATATACTGTGCTGATGCTGAAGCCACCCATAAACCAGAAAGGGTGTGAAGACTCTTACAATTGTTGAACGCACTTTCGAGCTCTAAATACTGCTGACATGTCAGCTCTTGTGAAAATGAACCACTGCCAAGCTCACATAACTGAGGGGCAAGGACAAGAAGTCTTTGAAATTGTTCTAGCGTTACGCTTTTGTTAACCTTCAAAGTCTTCAATGATTTGCTCCTACCGACAAGTTTCTCAAGCGAATCAATATTTACATCATTGTTTAGGTTGGCAAAGTTCAATACTTCCAATGATGTAAAGCTTTCTGGGAAGCAACTCAACCAATCACCGCTTTTGTCATCGATGTCATTCTCTTGTATGTCAAGCTCGGTTAAATTCCTGCATCCAAGTAATATTCAGAAGATGATTTATCCAAGTAATAACAAATCTTCTACTTACTTGATATGATGTTGTCATTACTGAAGATTTATAGATTCAACAGAAAGATTAGAATGCTAGCAAAATAGTGTTATTGATGTGATCAACAAGTATCACACTGCTTATGCTTTCGATGTAAAAATTTACACAACCAAAGTTAAACATAAATATTAACACAATACTTGAAGGTTTCCCTATTACATCACATTATAATTATGTAACAATAAGGAAACTATAAGGATTCAACTAGCACGCATGTTCTCAAAAAAAGAACTAGTGCGTACACTACCAATCAATTATAATCATAGGATCATTAAAAAGTTTAATGTTGACGGTGTATCAAAATTAAACTCTATATATAGATGTCATGTATTTCAGTAAATCCTAATAAATCAATGAATGAATTAGTGGAAAATTGTCATTCTCGTCAACTTTTCTCCAGGAAAAGAAAAACAATGCAAATTAGTCAGCCATACAACAAATCTTAGCTAAGCCTATCCTCATTGGACAGATCATAAAATAAAGTTTGAAGAGAAATAAATCTTACTTGCAATTAGTGGCAATTGCTTCCAAGCCATCAGTGCTAAATCCTTCACAGCTCAGTAGAGAAAGTGCTTTGAAATTATGAAAAGAAAAAGCCAGGAACTCTAAACTCTCATCAGTAACAACCATTCTCTTAAGCCTCAACTCCTCAAGAAAAGGGTACTTTTCAGCAAAAGCAACCAACCATGAATGAATATCAGCACCCCAATTTTCAGGAACCAAGTTGAAGTCAGAGAAACGTGGCTTCCCTTTGAGTGTGACACTTCTTATGTTTGGAAATCTACGTGTCAGGATCTCAGGAGTCACAGAATAACAGTTACCTATGAAAACATTCCTCCTTGACAATCTTTCAGCGTTGTACCACTGTTTGCAAACTAAAGAAACTGAATTTCTGTCTTTGCGTGACTTCACTGTTCCAAGAACTTGTTTCAACACTTCATCTTTCTCTCTCTTACACTCCTCCATGTTCAACAACAAAAAGAAACTAACTTTTGGAGATTTTTTTTGTCAAGTAGTGGAAATATAGCAATGTACTAAGAGTAAGAGTGGTTCTCAACACTGAAAGTTTTGACTGCAAAGGAACTTGGTTGCATACCAAAACACAGAAGAATAATTTATGAAGAGATCTAGAAAAGGAATCTGAGATCTGTTAAATAATATTTTATGAAGGAGAGTGATGATGATAAAGAAAGGTCAATGAAAGTTATGATTTTTCACATGAATTTGTCCTTGTTGTCCAACAACACAACATTGTAATTGGTACACGTGTGGATGCTTTTCCTTTCAACTATGTAGTCGAGTACTCCCTAGTCTACTATTAGTCCTTTTTACTAATCAAGGGTGTGTTTGTTTCCAAGGAAAGATTGTGGGGAGGAGAGAAAGACGAGGGAAAGAAGCATTTTCTCTAGTTTGGAACTCTCTAGAAAGCCTATGGAAAGAAAGAATTTAATGGACCCACACATGGAAATCTTTCCACGCCAATATGGAGAGAAAGGTTGAGAAACAACCACTTTTTATTTGAAAAGTCCAAAACACCCCTACTTTTATTGCATTTTATTTATGTTACTATTTTATTCCTTTCAAAAAAAAAATTATGTTACTATCTCTTTGTTTTTTTTTTTTTAAGTAATGTTACCATTTCTTTGTTGTTTCTCTCTCTTTATTTTTTTCAATTTGCAGTTTCATTTTTTTTCTCCTCCTATCATAATATTGTACAATTGAACTTAGCCATACCTTTTTTTCTTCTCATTTATGTTACATTTTTTTTTCTCTTGATGTAATATATTATTTGCATTGTGCCATTTTTTTTAGGCATTAATGTGGTGCAAAGTACATGCTAGGCAAGTTATGATTTTGACACATACACTCTATAAATTTATTTATTCTCCCACTGTAAAAAAAAACTTAAATTGTTATGTCTAAATTAAAATATATTTAAATGTGAAGATAGAATATTTAATTTAAAATGACATATGTAGCCAAAACTTTTCAAGAATGTAATTGTCCTTTTACAAATATACACATCATTCTTTCCTTCTACTTTCTATTCACTTTCTCTTATACCAAACAACTAAAATGATCTTCTCACTTTCTACTACCATTCTTTCCTTATTCTTTCATTCCTTTCACTTTCTTTCCTTAAACTTTCTTCTGCAAACCAAACATACCAAAAATGTCTTCTAGCAAAATCCAAAATATATTATATATTCAATGAATACAAAGAAGAAGAAAAATACTTTTATTTGAGATTGGAGGGAGTATTTTTATTAATTTCTTTTTCTCTCCAAATAAATACAACAATTATAAATAATAAATGTTTATATGATATGAAATTGTATTTTTAAATGTTGAAATAACATTTCTTGTAGTGTTAAGAGTATAGGTGAAAACAAGTTAGGCCAATCTAGAGAGATCCATGTCCTAATTTATGTCACTGTCAATTTTTTAAAGTCTATTTAGCTAAAAAAAATTGAGTTACATGCTATAAGAAAAGCCTTTGATATCTTACGTAAATATGAATATATTTTTTTTTACTATTATTGTATTAAATTTTGGATTTTGAATTAAACTATAAATTTGTTATTTTTTACTTGTAATATTAACCTTATTAGTCTGCATGGGCGGACCTGGCCAAGGCCTGGTGTGGCAAGTGCCACACCAACCGAGGCCCTATTCTCACAACTACCCTTATTCTATTGCCACCTCGTCCTTTCTTCTCATGCTGCTTTCTGTTGGTTTAACAGCTTGAATAATTGAGCACACATCTTCCATGGCTGATTCTGCACATATATTGCAAGGATATATTTGGAATAAATTTCTCAAGTACTGTTGTAACTCCTATTTTCTTTACAATTTCACATGGGATTTTTTTTATAAAGGAAGTGACAAAATCACATGAAACTAATGCATACTTGCAAGGTCTGAATTTGAATCACGACGAATGTGTTTAATCTAACAATAATGGTATTGTTAATTGAGCTAGTTTTATGGGTGACACATCGAATGAAATTTTTTAGGCACAATTTTTGTGGCTTTTGGGATATATATAGAACAATTTAAAGAAATAAAGGTAAAATTATAATGGATGGAAAACTCTCCTTAAGAGGTTTAAGAAATAAGGATAATATTACACTCACCTCAATTCAAAAAGGTGACATCGAGGTGATCTCAATTTTAGAAAGTTAAAAGGACTTTTATATCTTTGTGCAAAGCTTGTGAAAACAAAACAGAACACTACCTCTGATTTGGTATACAAGCTTGTGAAATTAGCTCTGATTTTGTTGGTGACAACTGCAAGTGTTGAACGTGTTTTCCCAGCTATGAAAATGATGTAATTTAAGCTCATTTTCAATAAATGAAATATAGCATTTTCTTTGTAATTTTGATTGCTACAAATTTTCTTATTATAACTTTTTATTATATTTAGTATTATTTAATTATTTGATAAAAAAATTGCGCCCCAGTGATATTGAGAGTCCAGGTCCGCCCCTGATAGTCTACATTAATTTTTCATGTTTAAGTATATTATTATAAACTATAAGTGAAATATGATGTCGTATATAGTCAACTTTTCTAAAATATCATGTTAAATATCAAAATGGAGTATGATCATGATTACTAGTAATTAAGTTCATATAAAATAGACTTTTAAAACAATGGAGAATAATTCGCATAGTAGACAGCTTGAAAGTTCAATTCTTTAGACGGTAAAAGTCTTCGGTGAATGACATGAAACTTTGCAAGTAGTATGTCAGATGTGCCTGCATTGTGATTTAAAAACCTATTGTTGTTATCTAAATAGCTACCATTAATGTTACTGAATGTGCAACTATCATTAGAGTTTCACTAAACTCATATCCTCAAGACTTGTAGCTTGTGAACTAAAGAAGCAAGAATTGAGAGTTACACACGTATTGCGATTTTTCATTTCAAGACAGTAAGTTAGGATCATAGTATGTGAAAAGCAGCTAAAGTTCCGATTTCTTCAAAGACCACCACACCTCAAAGGCTAAGATATTGGAATTTATGGGAAGAGAGACTTTGCTTAAGCCAATTGAGAGCATCCGGATCAGAGAAAATCTCAACGAATGTGAAGCCCAAAGCATGCCAAAGATGTGTTAAGATTGTAAAATCTCGAATGTAATGAAGAACGATTCTTCAAAAAAAAGAGGCACGAGCGCAAATATCTTTCTCTCATCTTTTATCTCTCCCTCTCACATTCTATATTTTTCTCTTTTCATTATTTTTTATTTATATTTTTGCATTGAATAAAAAACTATTTTGTCCTCTCCATCGTATTCTCTATTTCTCTGACTCTCTTTTTTACACTTTTCAAAAGTTTTTTTTTTCCTACCACTTCATTAACAATTGTAAACACACAAAAATTAAATCCAACGGCTAATGGCAATACCAAAATTTGAAAACGTTGACAAGAGAGAAAAACACACGGCTGTCTCCATACTCTCATTTTTAATCAGCTGTTAATGAGTTTTAAGGCCGCAAACAAGCAAGTCCGACCTCAGAAGTGTCGAGAAGGATAGCGAAAAAATCTCTATTGAAAACAAATGCCTTTTTTTTTTAAAAAAAAGTGCATGTGTCACCTTCTGATTCTAAGGAACATTAATTATTTCACCATGCCATAAAAATGTACACAAATATTATGCAAGGCAATCCTTATTTATTTATTTATTTAATTGTTGTTTTTAGATTTGGGTGATGTTGCAAGTGAATAATGTCCATATAGAACGGTAATTTGATTTTTGTTTTGATTTACATAAAAAACTATATGTGATGGCACATTTATATTTTCAATTTAGCATAATTATTCTTTCTTTCCTTGATAATTTTACATACTATGTTAACCTTTTTTTTTTGTTACGTCGTCACCTTTTATTATTTAAACCAATTATAATATCACATGTGTCATCTTTATATAATACAAATGTCTTCTTCAAAATTTAAAGTACATCTGACATGTTTATTTGCTAAACAACATTAATAGCTTTCAAGGAAATTTACATGTAGTTACTTATATAAGAAAGTGTTTTTTTTTTGTGTTGATATAAGAAAAGGTTTAATTGCGCATAAAAAATAATGATAAGCAAAATGTTTTTGTTTATATATTAAGAAATGTTTAATTGGGCACAAAAGTCAAGGGTTAATTTCACACACACATATGCATATAGCAAAAAATGTGTGAGACGAGAATGGACCTATACATTAATCAGGCACATTCTTTTTTTTTTCTTTATTTTACACATATGTAATAAATCAGTGCCACAAATTTTGGATCTATACATAGTAGTGAGATGGTTGAATTTTTCCTATAAATAACTATTCTACTTTCACCAATTCTCGCATCATTTCGACATTCAATCAAAGAATTATAATTCTATCATGATTTTTCAGTTTTTCATGTTTTTTCTTCTTCTTCAGTTTTTCATGTTTTCAGCTAATTTCTCTGTTTTCATATTTCTTTCAGGTCAAGAAATTGTTCTCATTTTTTTAATGATTCCAAAACCCAAATCTTATTTAATTTTTGAGATTAATCCTATGAGAGAAGCTTGGAGTTTGATTGTTTCTATTGTTTCCATTTGGTCTTTTCGTGATGTATTAAATTGCAAGCTTCCATTCTCACTAGACATGGTGATGATGGATGCATCTCTATGTATTTTGTAATAATTTTTTATTCTGATTTTTATTATTTTAGTTAGTTTGTAATTATCAATAATATATATAGGTTTTAATCTTTTAGATTGTGATTTGTATATTTTGACATTATAGGTTGATTAATCATTGAAGACATTTCATTTTCCTATACTAATTAATGATTGAAAATTATAGATATTATTTTATATAATTTGATAGGTTTCTAAAGTGATGAATTATAATTTCAAGTTTATTATATTATTATTTATGTATGTAGCGAATGAGATGTTGATGAAAATTGGAAAACATCTCTTATATAAAATGATGAATAATGAAATTTGGAAAACACGACTCTAAATGTCAAGTTACTTTATTTATTATATATCATATCTTTTTAATAAAAGCCCCCAACCCCAAGCTAATATTTTGACCGCGAATCCTTCACATCTCTCCCTTCTTAATGCTTCTTATTTTGAACAGTTTTTCAAATTTTCTTATAGCCATTTATTTGATGTATAACCATCATTTATCTCATTTTTAAAAAAATTGATTTCAATTTGGGTTTTCTGCTTTAATTATATTCATTTTAGAATGCTTCTACAACAGTTGGAATGTGATAGGAAATGAACCTTGAGAAAAGCAGAAAGTTTTAAATGTGTTATTCATTTGACGCTTTAAAATTTTCTTCTTTTCAAAGAAGCAACAAACTGTTTTAGGTTTATAGAAATTAAAGAATATTGTGTGATATGATTGTTATTAATGATTATTTCAAAATAAAACAAAGAATTTATGGGCTGAGAGTTTATTTCTATTATTTAAAAATAAGATAAATTTATTCTTTTAAAATGAACAAGAACATTGCATTATTTTTATAAAAAAAAAAAATTAGGTAAGTGAAAAATATTATTGATAGGGTGACATATATATTTTCAGATGAAATTTAAACTCTGTCCATTGAGATGTCAAACTCTTACCATTGAATTGCCACATCATGGATGCATATTTCACTATGTAGGTGCATGCATGTAAGCGACAAAATTTTGTTTTGTAAAAAAATAGAGCAATTATGAAAGAGAAAAAATAAAACAAGTTATGCATTTTAGCATATTCTTCAATTATGTTTTCAATTTAGGTTTTCGGCTTTGCAATTATTCAATTTGTATTAACAAAACTAATTATGTTTGGAATCAAACCTAGAACCTTCGACTTAAATCTCCTTCAACGTCATGTAGCTCACCTTTGTCCTGTTTATAGATTTTGCAACCAAAATTGGGACATTAACAATAATTAAAGAGACAGTCGTGTCTTGACAATGATAAAACATAAATTATTAAATTATTATATCATTGAAAATAATAATTAAAAAATGAGACTGCTATATCTCCGACAATAATTAAAAAATAATAATTTGATTCCCGACAAAATATTTTTAAGCAAAGTGAGAGAGAATGAATCTTCCAGTTAATTTTTTTTGGAGCTAAAATGTGATTTTGTTTTTCTTAACATCTAAATTGGGTCTCAAAAAATTGCTCAGAATGTACTCATTCAAATTTGTTTTTCTTTTTGTTTCAATTAAACAATTAAGATTTTTCCATATATATTTTCATTTGGCTTAATTGCATGTTTGATCCCTTATGTTTACTTTAAGTTCCAAGTTGGTCTCTTATGTTTTAAAAGTTTCAAGTTAATCTCATACGTTTTAAAGGTTTCAAGCTGGTCCAAAACATTACTCACGTATCCGTCCCTCCACTCTTTTTATTGGATTAACGCGTGTAGATTATCAACGATATTTTATAAAAAAAATTGCGTGTAAATTATAAGTATAGATATAGATATTTGTGAATCTCAAATGTAACAAACTCAAACCATATTTCATCCTTTTCAATGATAACAATAGTATAAAAATTCTTAAATTTTATAATAACACAAAATTATTATAAGAAAAAGTCAGTCCAACATCCTTCTGAAAGAGGTTATTTTCTTTATATATTTTTTTAAGTAAACAAGGAGAAAAGACATGCATCGAGAGGAAACAACCACATCCCAATTATGTTGGCATCCTGCGAAACCTCCATCCTTTATATAAAGAAGCTTAACTAAATTGGTAAGGACACTGCATAATATATGCAAGGTTCAGGGTTTGAATCTTGGACACCACCAAAAAAAAATAGTGTATATATATTGATTGAATATAAATTATTTCAAATAATTTGTATATAGATAAACCCAACCAACGTCTCAAAAAAAAAAATAGAGTCCACTCCACCAACATTTCAAATAAATTCAATTTAAAAGATGTTTTTAATAACTTATTTAAAACTAAATTAACGGATCTAAATAAATGCATTGATGTGAATATTATAAGTTATAACACACTATCATTTACATTGAAATTAATTATCTGTGTTTTAATTCAAATAAATGACTCCTTCGGAAGGAAAATAAAATCAAATAAATGACAAAGGTTCAGCCTACATAGAAAAGCTTAAAAAAAATTCACAACTCACCACTCTTTTCACTCAACCACAAAGTTGTTGATTCAAATTTTGTTGTCATCATGAGAAATTTTTCAGTGAATGATGTGCAAATACTCTTTGAATCATGAGAGATGTTCTGTGATTCGGACGAGTCTTCAGAGTCCAACTCACATAAAAAAAATTAGAAAAAACTGTTTTATTTAAATTGTCAATTTTAAATTTCTATGGTGGTCATTGAAAATCCTCAATTAGTTTTTTCAAACTGAGAAGACTAAATTTTGGAAAATTCTAAAAGAAAAAATATTATTTTTTTTTTAAGAAAAAATATTATCGAAGAACATGAGAATACCATATAATTATATAAATTTAATATCCAGTCCACCCTATAATACTCAAGTTCTAACAACTTATCGCATAGATTTAATCACGGAACCTGGAAAATATTTTTAAGCATAGTGAGATAGAGACTAAATTTTCTATTTTTTTTTTGGAACAAAAAATTGCTTTTAGTTTTCTTAGCAACTAAATTGGATCTCAATTTTTATACGAAACTAAATTTTGTTTTCACTCAAAATTTAATTGTGTCATCATTCACTATGTTAACTTATAAATGTGCGATATCATATTTCAAATCAAACATTTTTTTTCAAAAATATATAATACCAATTGACAACTCATAATTGTATTTATAGCAATGGCAATCACAATCAAACAGTTTCAACGCAAAGATGTATGCGATGACATATATTTCAAAGTAAATAAGGATGCAAACTTTCTTTTGTAAAAAAAAAAAAAAAAAGATGTGGACTTTCTTGCTTTTTAAATTTGAAACCTTGACCATTATTTCCTTTATTTGCATTCCCATATATTTCATCTATTGTAGATCAAAATTTGTACTTTTTTTTTGCGAACGTATGTAACTCATTTACTAAAGACAAAAAGTGGAGGAATTTGAAACAATATAAGCATGTATTTTGTCAGCTCATAATAACACATTAACGTTTTTCCATGGTTTGATCCCACCAAAGACCAAAAGTGAAGGAATTTAAAATAAATAAAAAATTGATTTTTTTTATTTAATATAAAAAAAAACCAAGCAAATGACATAAAAACGCTAAGAAAACAATTCATCATAATGTTCAGAGTTCTGCGGGAGTATACAATAGGTTGGATCATCACATTTGGCTAAGAGAAACCTCCCAAATGAAATCGACGCCATATTTGATCCAAAACCTTGAGACATTAGGTATACGGGTCATCGCACTGACATTTTGCTTAAAATCTACTCTTGCATCTAACCTAGAAGTTTAACTCTCACATGACACATTGACATTTCTTTTTAAGTGGGAGACTCTTTGTATCTGTGACTTGGTGAGGTAGTCTAATAAGGTCAGAGACACACCATGGTAAAAAAGGTGGGATGGTGGCAATTTCAAAGAGGTTTTTTTTTTTTTTCTTTCATGAGAAGAGAGAAAGTAAATTAGAAAAAGAAATAAGATGAAAAGGGAATTTGAACATAGGGAAGTAATAAGTGAAAATAGTAAGTTGTTGTTAATTTTATGGGTTCATTGAAAAAGTTGGAGATTATTGTCTAATTATACTACCAAAATATTAGAGTTATTAAAAAATTATATCAATTTAAAATGTCTAATAAACATGTACTTTGTTAACTTAGTGTAACACATCTACGTTTTTCTTTTGTGAGATCCCACAAAAGATCAAAGGTGATTTTTTTTTTTAGTTTTTTTTAATAAAGGAATAAAGTTTAAAAGCATCAAGATAAAGTTACGAAATCTCAACCGTGTTGACACCTCATAGCTAGCTTTCTCTTTTGCCCAAACTCTAAAAAGGGTGAAGAAATTTGAAATAACAAAAGTTCAATAATTTTTTTTGCATGAAAACGAATGACATTCAAAGTATCAAATGTAAGATAAAAAAATTAAACAAATGACATCCAAAAACTAACAAAACAAATCATTGTAATGTTTTGTAATAAATAAAATCATTACATTGGCTTGTATCATCGTATTAGATTACGAGAAACCACACACGTGAGATTAATATTACATCTTCATTCAAAATATCTAGGTACATATATATGATTCAACATTTACTATTCCATCAATTGTAGAACTTTAACTCATATTTGACATATTAACATTTCTCTCCCGATTGTGCGACTCTCGTGTCTGTAAATATATGACATGGTCAAATAAGGTCAAACAGAGGTTCATTTCTTTCATGAGAAGTGAGAAAGAAAATTAGAAAAAAAAGAGATTGAGATAAATGATATAGGTAAAAAAATTGAATTTTACCCACGAGGTTATAAAGAATAAAGTGAGTCGAAGAAGTTCGAGATTTTTGAGTAATTAATTTACCCAAAAATTAGACTTAATTAAAGAAACACTAGCATTTAAAAATTTCTAATAAGCACGTATTTTGTTAATTCAGCATAACACATTAGAGTTTTCTATGGTTAAATCCCACCAAAGACCAAAGGCGAAGAAATTTAAATAATATGGATTGATTAAAAAAATTGCATGGAAGCGAACAAAAAAAATAAATTCAATATAAAAATTAAACATCTACTCTTATATTGGTCATCTCATTTATAAGTGTCTCAACATCTACTCTTGCATCTAATGTGGAACTTTAAATTTAAATTACAATTGACACATTAACATATCTCCCTTAATTGTGAGACTTTGTGCGTCTATGTTCTGGTGACATAACCAAATAAGGTCAGACGGAGGTATAACATGATTTAAAAGGTGGATTTGATGGTGATTTCAGGAAGAGAGATTTATGATTCTAACTTTCTTGAAAAGAGAGAAAGGAAATTAAAAAAAGAAAGAATATGAACAAGTAATTTGAAAATGAGATAAATGATGGAAAAAAAAAGTAGTGTGTGTTTCGTGAGTGAAAGTATTGAAAATAATGTGAGTTATTGGTAATTTTATGGTTTAGTTGAAGGAGTTGAAAATATACGAGCTGTTATTTCATCCAAAAAAATAGACTCAATTGAAAAATATCACATAATTTTAAAATGTCGTTTAATCAACTAAGCAAAATACATGCAATTTTTCATTGTTAGATCCCCCCAAAGAGCAAAAGTGAAGGTATTTTAAATAACAGAGGTTGGATAAAAACATTTGAATGAAAGTGAATGACATGCAAAAACGTATACTTAATATCAAAAACTTAAGCAAACGAAATCCAAAAACTATCAAAACAGTTCCTCATGATGTTCGGAGTTCTTAGAGTGTCTATAATGAGTTTGAACATCAAATTTGACTTAGGGAAACCCCACACATGAAATTCACATCACATTTAAACCTACAACCTTGAGAAATTGAGTATATTAGTCATCTCACTTATATGTTTGCTCATTATCAACTCTTACACATAATTTAGAGGTTTAAATCATACATGACACATTAACGTCTATCCCTTAGGGGTGAGACTATTGTATTTGTGATATGATGAGATAATCAAATAAGCTCAAAGGCACGACATGGTAAAAAATGTGGTTGGTAACGGTTTCATATAGGGATGTCTTTGTTCATTTCTTTCAAGAGAAAGAGAAAGTAAATTAGAAAAAGAAAGAAGATAAAAAGGAATGTGTACAAGAGAGAAATACTAAGGGAAAAACTAAGGAGTGTGTGTTTTTCTCGTGACAGCATAGGGAATAGAATGAGTTGCTGGTAATTTTATGAATTTTTTGAAGGAGTTGAAAATTATTGGGTAATCATGCTACCAAAATAATGGATTCATTCGAAAAATATCACATCAATTTAAAATGTCTAATTAGTGTATTTTGTCAACTTAGCAAAACTCGTCTACATTTTCCAATTGTCAAATCGGACTAAAAGACTAAAAGTGGAGAATTTTAAAATAATAGAGGTTGAATAAAAAATTGCATGGAAGCGAACGACATCCCAAAACTAAAATTTAAGATACAAAATTAAACAAATAACACTCAAAAACTAACGAAACAAATCATAATAATGTTGCGACTTTCATTGGAACATGTATTGGATCACAATTTCATCCAAAATCTCAAGACATTACGAGCCATCTCACTTATATGCTGTTCAACATCTAATATTGCATTCAGTGTGTTATTTTAACTCACACTTGACACAATAACATCTCTTAATTAAGTATGAGACTCTTCGTGTCCGCGATCCACCATCACAAAGCACTTCCGCTCCCCAAAAATGTTGAAGCGTATATGATATCACCATTGGGACTTACGGGGATGTCAACACTTGCGTGATTGGACACATTGCAGAAAAAACAATCACACAAGTGAGCATGATGTCGCATCTTCATCCAAAATTTTAAGGCTTCAAGTATATGAGTTTTTTCTCACTTATTTGTTCTTCGACCTCTAATATTTTATCCAATGATGAGATTTAACTGACACTTGATACATCACAATATTCCTCTCCATTAAGTATGATGAAATTCTAACCTGTACTTGGCACGAGTGTCTACACTAGTATCAATAAAAGGAGAAATGTGAATTATCATTATTCCTTGAAGTACAATGTGAATTGAATTAAGGTATTATCAATTAATTAATTATTTTAATTAGTAGGTTTGTTATCAATTTAAGAGAATTTCAAACCAATTAAGCGGTTTATGAGCTTCTTTTTTTTCTTTCCATTTAAACCTTCAGTTGATTTTCTGATTGATATTTGAATTTAAGGTTTAAGTAACACATGTCTCTTGGTTCATTTCATTCGAGCCGAATTGAACTGAACTAAATAGTTCGTGAACTTAAATCGAATCAAGCTGAATAAAAAGTTCTTAACAAACTCAGATTGAGTTTTAAGTTGAACTGAACTAAGTTCAACTCAACTTCACCTTTACACATAAGTGTAAAATTTGAGTGAATTGCAGAGCTGACCTAACATGTCAAGAGACCTAAAACAAATTTTATAATGAGGTTTTTTAGAATTAAAAAAAAAATAACAAAATGCTTATTAAAAACATAATGAATCAGATTTTGTTGAATATCCAAGATTTGAACTTAGGACCAAAAGGATTTGAGGTCTTAAAATTGACCAACTAAACTAAACAAATATTGATTATTTTTTCTCTCAAAAAAATATATTGATTATTTTTTTTTGACAAAAACACAAATATTGATTTTTTTTTTACCAAAACAAATATTGATTATTAATATGTCATATTATATACTTATAGATTTTGCCTTTTCTAACCCAAAATCTTGAGGCCTAAAACCCCTGTTTGGATGGTTTGACCTTTAAACCAACCCTGGAGTGAAGTATTTGAGAGCATGCGCAAATGTTACGATTGGAACAAAAAAAATCATTTTTCCTTTTAATTTTTTTAGGCAATTACTCACATATATGACATAACATTTTAGATTATGTGTCAATGCCAGAGTAAACATCCATGTCTTGGATGACAAAATGAACAGAGAGACCAAATTGATATACACGTAACAATTTCAAAAGACTTTATCATCTCTTCGATTTCGAGAAGTATTTGAAATTTTTACAATTTGGGGTTTTTATTTTTGAAGAGGTGGGGGTTATTGACTATTTACAAGTTTTTAAGTTTAGGCTCTACAAAAAAATTATTCATTTTTAATTCCTATTTAAATTTTATAAAGATTATTTTGGAGAACTAAAAATAGAGACTATTATTACAAATTACAATACTATAGAGAATTAAAATTATCATTAAAATTTTATGATTTTGTAGGGATTAAAATCATATTTAAACAAAAAAAAAAACAAATTATTATTATCTACAAAAAAAAATAAAAAAATAATTACAATACAGTACACACGCTGAAACTGAAACCAAAACCAAAACCCCGAGTCTCCGTTGAAAAAGAAAACCCTAAACCCCCAACTTCTTCATCTCTTCGCGGCAGCTACACATCTCCTTTGCGACCAATTTCCGGCGTCCCTCTCTACTTCGGCCGCCACAGTGAGTTTAATCCTTACTACTCAATCGTCTTCTTTATTCCTCTATAATGGGGAAAACTGTGTACAAGAAGTTGAAGGGTAGCCAAAGTTTCCGACAAAGGTTACTTCTCTCCACTCTCTCTTCCACTCCCATTACCATTGAAGACATACGCCCCAACCAAACTTATCCTGGTCTTGCTAAACACGAGATTTCACTCCTCCGTTTATTTGATACTGTCTCTGATGGTTGCACCGTCGAAATCTACGAAACTGGTAATCTATTTTTTCTCTGTTTACTACTTTTTTTTTTTTTTTATTCAAATTATAATTATTCTGATTTCTTTTTTGCAGGTACCAAATTGAAGTACAAACCAGGAACTATTATGGGTGGCAGAGTAAATCATCCTTTCCAATGCGATTTTTCACGTTCCATTGGCTATTATCTTGAACCACTCATTGTTTTGTGTTTGTTTGCTAAGGAACCTCTCAACATTAGACTCAAAGGTTGTTCTTACACTTGTTCTTCTTTTTTATTTCATTATTAGTACTTATAATTTTACAAAACAAGTAGAAAATGAAATAAAAGGATCAATATAATGCCTTGTTTGGATAAACAACTTAGCCAAATGCCTATAGAATTAACACTTATTGTATAAGTGCTTATGTCTAGGTTGTTTTTTTTAACAAACGACAAAATAAAAATCAAATTGTTTTCATATAAGCTATAACTTATTTTCACATGCTATCCTGAAGAGTTTATGGAACCAACCTGGAAGTAGCTTATGTACTGTTTCCATAAGCTCGTCCATGTAAGTAGGTCTTGCGAGTACTTATGTCAGTAGATAAGCTCAACTAAGTCAATTTAAACATGCATAGCGTATATAAAAGCTTCAGAACTAGAACAGAAGGACCGTTTAGAAGATATCCCTTAATGATGTTGATTGAGAGTTGAAACTGTTGAATGTATGTTATCAGGAATTACAAATGATTCTAAAGATCCATCAGTTGATACCTTCAAGTCTGTTGCTTTTCACATACTAAAGCGCTTTGGAGTGGACTTTGAAGCCATGAGTCTTAAAATAGAGAGTCGTGGATTACCTCCTAATGGTGGCGGCGAAGTTGTTTTGTCACTGCCTATTGTTCAGAGTCTAACTGTAAGTTTCTCAACATTTATTTATGCTTCATTTCAATTTATTTTGGTAGCTTATATTTCTTCTTCCTAGCAGGCAGTTAATTGGATCGATGAGGGTTTTGTTAAAAAGATTCGAGGAGTTACGTTTTCAACCAAAGTATCTTCACAGTTTGAAACTAGCATGATTAGAGCTGCACGTGGAATCATCAATCCATTAATTTCTGATGTGCACATTTTTACTGATCACAGAACAGGTCCACCGGCTGGAAAGTATGATTCCTTTCTTTTGGTAGATATTTTGGAATATTTCATTTGAATTTTTCAATGTATATTTGATAGAAACAAAGAAAATCATATTGCATAAAACCATAATACCTTTTTATTTATTTGGCGGTTTGTTGGCACAGCTCTCCCGGATATGGAATTTCACTGGTTGCAGAGACTACTTCTGGTTGCTACATTTCTGTCGATACCACTGCTGCTCATGTTAGGGATGAAGATACTTCTGGACTTGCAGATGATGTGAAAAAGGATCTGATGCCTCCAGAGGAGATTGGTGAGGGGATTGCTAATGTTTTACTAGGGGAGATAGCTCAATCTGGAGTGGTAGATTCATCATATCAGGTTAGCAAGTTGATAATTTTACCCCGCTTTAATCTTTGTTTATCTTATGAATGATACTGTCATCGAACAAGTAGAAATATGTAGGGAAACTTTTTGTACTTTTAGATGATCCTAGCTAACAGATGCCGGTGATAAACAGTAAAAATATATAATAACAGATTATAGAAGGTTAAACTCTTTTCTCTCTTTAATTTTTGACACCTCTTCATCTGCCATCACATCCCACCTTCAGCATATCTTAATCTTTGCCTTCTCTATTGGACAGTCTTGTTTGTTACAGTAAACTTCAATTAGTTCTCATAGATAATCACTTGTCATTTTTTTTAATAATTATTTCTTGTCATGTTAGTTAGACTAATTTCTCGGGTATGCATGTTTTAGATATTCATAAAACGAAATCATATTCATATTCAAATTAAAAACAATAATATAGAATAAATTTCTAAACCAACCCAAAATTTCCCCAAACCTGGTTTTAAAACTAGTTTTCAGCTTCAAAATCTGTTTGTAAAATCACTTCCGCTTCAAAGTCAGTTTTAGCAATAACTTGTTCAAAACCTGTTGCAGCACCAAATATTTAACTAGATTCTTTGAAGAATTGAAGCACAAGAGCCACAATTTTATAAACCCACATCAAAGTACTACCTAAGTGCATCATAAAACATTCAATTGAATATGAAGCAGTAGTTTCTCTAATTTCTCTGGAACTAGGAATTGCTAAAGTAACTGTTGCATAGGTGGAGTTATCAATCCAAAACTTTATCCTTCAGAGAATGTGATAGGACCCTTATCAGAATGCATAAATCATAATTTATAAATGAAGTTACACGGACAGAGACTTGAGATCTCAGTATCTCTAGTAGTAGTAATTAATGTTGTCTTTTTGCTTGGATAATCTTATTTCCAGTATGTGTTCCTACGGGTGCTGCATTTAAAACCTTCCATGACATGCTTATCTTTTAATGGAAGAAAAAAAGCATGTTTTGTCATGACAAGGAACACATAGACTATTGTTTTACCTATTTGATTACCTAGCATGAGGATGAACAGGGTAAAATTGTTTCAATTTATAATATAACTCCTAATAGCAGTCACATAAAGTAGAACCTAATTAATATATGAATTGTATGCCTTTGCAATGTCAACATTGCATTTGACCCATTTAATTTTTCATATACATTGTTAGTAAAAATGTTAAACAAAGAGGTATGGTAATGGACACGTTCTCAAAGAAAATCTTAGCTGCATAAAACAGTTTTCAAAGGCATTTTCTACCTTGCTTGCACCACTTCATATTTTGTTATTTTACTTTGTGAAACTTGCTACTACACTGCACACCTTCTTTAGCAATATTGCTATATTCTTCTGTAGCTAGCCATGAGTATTGAGTCAGTAACATAGTTATATATGGCTTGATGTCTTCCTTGCTAGATGTGCTGTCTCAAGGCTTTGCCTTGGAACTCCATGTCCGAGGTCATCAATGCCACTAATAGTATAAATAAGATTGGATATCACCCAAATATTTAATTGCTCTTTTATTTAAAGTTCAAATTTCTCTCATAAAAGACAACAATCTCAAAATTATCCCTGTGTGCATCTCATTAGTCATAATTTTGGTATTTTTTTGGGTCAAATCTATGGCGCACAAGTGAGACAAGTCTTGCACCATGCACAAATTTGTTTTCACCAATGGATTGGATCAAATGTGATATGATGTGACTTATTGATCTAATGGTAAAAAACAAACTTCTTCATGGTGCAAGACTAATTTACTTGTGCACATTAGACAAAGCATTTTTTGGTGCCAAAAGAGGATTTCTATTTGGTAATAAAAAGTTTAAGTAAGTTGGGTCCCGGTTGTTCACCAGGGTTAGGGCAGACCTCAAGACTGAAAGAACACTTGACATAGGTACTTATAGATCACCCACCAACGTGGTCCTTACATCGTCGAGAGTTGAACCAACCTGTGTTGGCTATTAATATGAAACTCAATGCTTCTTTTTATTATTTGTATTTTGATTGGCAGTCTCACTTAACTAACCTAGTTATATTTTGATAACTTTTAGTTAACAAATAAATCAACAAAAGTAACCCTGCAAGTTTACAGTTCACACCATTTTCGCAATATCAAAAACCCCACAATCAAATCCTTGCAGGCACAATTTTGAAACAAGACTCTTATCCTTTTATGTGTAACCTAATTTTTGGACTGTGTCATTTTGTACTTTGGGTTTTATGATAGAACATTATGACGTAATTTGATCCATGTAGCCGACCACTTAGTGGGAAAAAGCTTGGTTGTTGCTGTTGTTGTTGTCATTTTGTACTTCATTGTCAAATACCAACATATTTTTGACTTGGTATGCTCAAATGCTATTATTTGAAGGACTGTGCATATCATGAAATTTGTTTCTATTTTCCATAAGGGAGATATCTAATGTAATGTTTCTTTTTAATATTTCTGGTTTATATAGGGTTTGCTATTTCTTCTTTGTGCTCTATGTCCTCAAGATGTTTCCAAGGTTCGCGTTGGAAAACTTTCCCAACATGGGATTGAAACTCTTAGAAACATAAAGGATTTTCTTCATCTGACGTTTATTATCAAACCAGATCCAGATACACAGTCAGTTATCCTCAAATGTATTGGGTGTGGCATGAAGAACCTTTCTAGAAAGGTCTCGTGAAGACAGTGTAGTCTAGTGAATTGAGTTTGTTCGCCAATTTTGATGGTTATTATGTATAATTTTGAGCATGATTTCAATATTTTTTGTTGTTTAATTGTTCTCTGGATATGTTAACCTGTCAATCCTTTATGTGTAATTTATAATATATATGATTGCAACTATTTACTTGCTACTCATAGCTAGCAACCTCGTAATTTCAGGTCATGGTGGCACATACTATATATAACTCTGCATTTTACATCTTAAAATATAAAATATGTTTGTCATCAGTTTCAGGCGAGTCAAGGGGGAGCAACTATAATCCAACCATGTACTCGTGTATTTATTTTCTATACTTTTGACTGTCTTTCCTTAGAATCCAACCATGCACTCGTGTATTTATTTTCTATACTTTTGATTGTCTTTCCTTAGGACCGGTTTGGTGCGCATAATAAGATATAGACATGATAAAATAAAGAGTTGAATAAGGATATGATAAGATAATGATATGATATGATATGATAAAGAGTTGTTTGGTGCACAAATGATAAGAGGATAACATTTTTTTGGAAGGAACATTTTATTTTATTATGTGTTTGGTGCACACTTGATCATAATAAATTATATTTAGATGATAAAATTATCCTTGTGAAACTAATACATATTACAAAAAGGTCATTTTTTATTGATATTAAAAGAATATTAAGTAATGAAATAATTAGAAAAACACACTTTTTTTTATAGAAAACAAACAACATAAATTAGGAAAAATCATGGACGGGTATAGATGGGAACAAAAGCAACGACATAAAATTTTCTTGATATATGCCGCAATGGAAACACTCAAAAACCCATCACAATTTTATGTCGATTAGCATGCAGAAGCAACGATGGAAACATCAATGAGGGATAAATATATGAATTTGCAGCAACGATGGAAATGTAAACTCAAGTACTCATGGCAAAAATTTGATGTCGATCAGCACTCAAAAGCACAAATACTGGGTCAGAGTGATAGGTAGAAGCACAAAGTCGGAGTGAAGTTGAGGGGTTGCAATTGGAGTCGAAGATGAGTCTTTTACTTAGCACGATCCTTGCTGATCAAAAAAAGATTATGCATTTTCCAAGATGTTTTTTGACGAGTAGGAATCAAATTCAATACTCTGTCATACACATCAAAACAGTTCTTTTGCATTAATGCATCGTTTGGTTACACGTCTGAGCCACTTTTCTCGTGTCTCAATGCTCTCTTGCCGTGATAATTGTGAAGCTTGAAATTGTGGAGTTAGATAAACGCACGGTAGGAGGCAAATTCAACGTGGAAACAAACACAAGCCAAGTCTTGGTGGTACATATTTCAACATATGCAATTTTTGAAGAAAAAAAGCTATTCTTGAGTGTGGAATTTTTAACCGAAAAACAAACGTCTCCTTAGGAAAAGGCCATATTATCAGGACCTTCACCACTCTCTAAAGTTATAGTTGTAAAAAATATCAATTAACGTTAACAAGTCTTGTGTGGTCACTACTATAAATTTAAATAAATTATTTTAGCACATTACTTTGGATTTGTGATTATGACATACTACAATTATCCTGCCGTAAAATAAATTTAAATTGTAGCATGTTTACTTTCATATTTTTCTTTTCAGCTATGTTGTAGTTGAATTGAAAAGAGAGATATGGGCACAAACGTAGTGAAACATCACTGTCTGAAATTTGGTTAGAACCCATCAGGTAGACGTATTTAAGATGAAACGAGTTGATAGTTGCCTTTTGTGGAAATTTTTTAGACGTAGGTAAGGGAATCTCCAGTTGTGGAGACCTAAAGAGATCTCAGCATTTGACTATTTTTCTTTTTTGGGATATTCTTTTTGCTTAAGCATATATTGTAGTTGATTAATACTAATTACTTTGAATAATATGAATCCCATTCCAAACATAAGCACTCATTACACCTATGTTCAAAATATAGAAAGAAAAGGGAGCCCAACTTTCCTCAGCATTTCTTCCTAACCGTTGCATTATTGATTTTTTGATTTAACATAGTTACATGAATTATTTATGGCTCTCTAATTTTTTTTATGGCAAAACGTAAAAAAGAGAGGAGGAAATATATCACCAAAAAAGAGAGAGGAATATAATGAGGGTGAGAAATGTAAAAGTCGGCACCATAAACTAGTCTTATTAGTATATTATTAATTTTCTAACCCACTTAAAGTAGAGTCTCTAAGCCTAGCGGGTGTCTTAAATATCCTCACAACTTAGGTTGCTTGAGCCTTTATGAGATTAGTTCTTAAGTCTACAATGGAATAATTATTTGGGTCATGCTAATTTGTATCCTTATAACACATGTTAAGGAATTTATAAATGGTAAATATTTAATGACAAATATTAATTTTCAATTTTTTGTAAATTAAATCGCCACAATTTCTGAAACAGAATTTCTGTTTTAAGTTTCTTAACATGTGCCCTTATGACACATGTTAGCATTTCTATAACTGTTTTTATATGGGTTTGGACTGCGTGCATCTCAAATGAGAGGAAACTAAATGAGTTCTTTTTCATAGTGAGAGTCATGTTTCTAACTCTCTAAACATCGTGTTGGTCTAGTTTTATTTTCCATTGAAGCTGTTGATAGTCGAAGCACTATATAAGTAGCTAAAGGAATGTATAGCCGATATACTCAAAGGCCATTATATTGTCTCCTGAATTCAAAAATAGCTACCACAACTTGTAAAATCCATCTTAATTTGAACCTTTGTCATTTCCTTGAATTTGGTCTGCAGTAAATGAGCACTGTCCTTTTCCATGTAGTTGTTGGATAATAGTGTTACGGCAAACTTTTTCTCAATTTCTGATTACCATCTTCATCTTGCTTGATTCTCCACTCAGGCTAAAAGGTTCCTCAAAGTTTTCAGTTTTACCAGTCTTACCCCGGACAAAACTTCCATCATCGATAACATGTGCACTTTTCTTGTCTGCCAGATCACATATATTATTAATTATTCTAAAATGATTCTATAGAATTACTTCCCATGTCTAATAAAAGGTTTCATTCGTGTGCAAAGCAAAACAATAAAACTATTTTATTGATTTTTTGTTTTAATAATCCAATCAATCACTAGAAAAATATTCCAAAGGACATGGACCGAACAATGGAATCTTTGATGAACCAATAAAAAGTCTTTTATTGGACTAAACAAAAAAACAATCCTAGTAGTCAACTTTCCCTCTCAAGCACCCATCATCCTTATGAAGAAAATTCTCTCTAAAGGTACATAGGGAATAAGCCTAGGCTAAGGGAACAAGAGGCTAATCATCTTATAATAATCAATAGCAATATTGCAATCATAGAGTGTTGAACTAATATTTTTAACATCCATTCTTTGCCATGTAGTAGTTTTGGTCAAAAGTGGGGGTTTGGAATCATTTGGGTGCTTAAGATAAAAAATTTATTAGCAAATCTTTTTCCTTACTGCCCTCTCCATTAAGGGCATTGTCTCCCTCTATCTTGTATCACAATCTTATCGTAATAATAAGAAGGAAGTTAGTTTATGATTATATATGTACTATACTACTATAATTAAGAAAGATTATGAGACCGCATTCAAAAAGCTACTAGGGTTTGAGAAGGTGCGGTCTTTCATTTAGACGGTCTCTTATTCCTTGGTTGATTACACATTTTTTTACCTTATTGATAGGATATATTAACTAATCAATTATAAGTATATAGGGCAGTAAGTTTTGGATGTGGCTTCACCATGGTAATAATAAGACATGGTCACCACAATCATATTCTATATTGCGGTCCGCAACTTCAATTGTAGCCGCAAAATAAGTTTTACGATGATTTCACAAGAGCGTTACAATCTTAGATATGGTTGCATTGGTTGTATTTACCTGCATTTTGTCGTAATATCAAAGTTCACATCATAACCGTAATTTAGAACTATGACTGCTGTTATTCTATTGGATTAAGCTAACCTAGAAAAAAACCTTTAATTTAATACAGTAATTCATAATGTAAATTGTTTAATCTATATAAAACTCGTTTGATGTTATGATTGAAATGAAAAGTTTGTGGATTGCAATTTCCATTCTTTTCCTCAAAAGAATGTGATGATCATTCCAAGAAAATCATATAAGAAAAGTTGAAAAGCTTGATGAAGGTTTTTGTTTTGTTTTGAGGTAAAGCTTGATGAAGGTTGATCTATGAAATTGGATAGTTTAAAAAGGAAACATGTAAGCTTTATAATGAGAAGCATCTCTACTTTAATCATGTATGGAACAATTATATAAACGAATACTATTCTCTATGTCCTCACTGTGTTGTTCTGTCTTCACAATGTCTTTTTCTATAAAATTAGTGATACTCTCTTAGGGCATAAAGTATGTATTGGAAAGCTTCCTTCCATTTTTCACATATATATTGTCTCTATTTGGGAGTATTGCTGCCAAAATGGCAGCTCAACACTTGTTACCCTACTTTAATTATGCTGGTATTTGATAGTATATATGGCATATTAATCTTAGATTTTTAATAATTTAAGCATTTTTAGTTGGCAATCAATTTGTGTCTTTATGCTCTCAAGAGCAAAGTAGTATGCAAATCTCTATGCTTTTGAAATTCAAAATTGAAGAAATTAAAAGACATTCTGACACCTTTTATAGCTCTCAATTCAATAATTAGTTTTTTAAACTTCAGCTATATTATTCTTTCTTTTTTTAAAAAAACAAACTTTTGTTACAAAGAGGGGAAAGAAAGAACAGAGAGAAGATTGGGTTTCCTGTTATTTTCATGCACCGTTGGCTTACAATTTAAAAACATTTTCAGTGAGATATTTTTTAGGAGTAAATATGCAACTTAAAATTGTAATATTGATTAATATAGTCTCGACATTGTTAATATTTCAAATGATTATGGAATTACAGAATAATGATCTAGTTTGTCACTCTCTTTCGACATAAAAACCTAAAAACAACCATTGCTAGGAAAAGTTGGGTTAGAAGTTCTAACCGCCGGTTCACTTCTTTTGGATTACTTTTGATATGACTTCCTATGTTTTGGGTGAGGAGGGGAAGCCCTAGTCATGGAAGATTACAACCAATACCCTTTAATCAAAACATCGACTATGATACCACTATTAGGTCACAAGAGGAGCACGAAAAAACCCTAGGACCATCACAGTGACATTACAACCAAGGACAACCACACAAGGGAATTTTGAAACTATAAACTTATATTGGACATATGAATCACATCTTTTGTATATCTAACATTTGACTCATTCATAGTCAACGCGAGATTGCATCGCCATTACAACCAATATAACACGTCTCTTGACTACACCATCAGAAAAACTTTCTATACAACAAAGAATCAACTCCCTCTCTCCACCAAGCTAGGCAGTTAATACCACCTGTTGCGGGAGTCCAAAGAGCATCGTGAGCAACAACATATTAATGATCGACCAACAAAAGACCGAAACATCAAATTTTAACCAAAAATTGTAAAACGTCGAATATACAAATTACTTCTTTATTATATCAAACATTTATCTAATTTATAATCAATGTAGTATTCCTTTAAAAAAAAAAATCAATGTAGTATTGATAGGGGTGAGCAAAATATCCGGTTGCATGGATAAAACCACATCCAAATCCAAAACCATATTTAAATAACCAGATATTTACATATGGATATTAACCGGTTTATTCATAAACGGTCGGTCATCCACTTTGATAAATCCGATTTTTTTGTTGGATGTCCAGATCCATAACCATATATTTTGTTAATGTAATTGTTTTTACCGTTTTTTTTAACAAAACCATTTTTTTTAACGAAAATATCTCTCTTTTTATCAAAGCTTATTAGGATCTCTTTTTTCAACACAACTTATTCAAAACAGCTAATTTATGCAAAACAGCTTATCAAGATCTCTTTTTTCAAAACAACT